>Ga0196981_1000068_pt1 | contig 125547 bp, 103 predicted proteins | sample S3_2013CmetaG_FD_155462 | JGI IMG/M metagenome (GOLD analysis project Ga0196981, IMG submission 155462) | Soil microbial communities from Anza Borrego desert, Southern California, United States - S3_20-13C | ecosystem: Environmental > Terrestrial > Soil > Desert | place: USA: California...
ACCGACGAGGCCCCCCTGTTCCTCGCCCTCGAGGCCCGCCTCGCCCCCGCCGGCGGCTGGATTGCGTTCATCGACGACCAGGGCCGGCTGCTCGGCGACGCGGACCTGCGCAGCGACGACTGGATGGGGTGATCGCCGCCGGCGTCCTTGAGGATGACGGATACGGTCGACCCGGCTACGGTCGGGCCGTCATCGGGGAGGATGTCTCATGCGGCTGGTCTGGCTGGTCGGATCGCTGGCGCTCGCGCTGCTGATCGGGGTCGTGTCCCTGCAGGTTCCGGCGCCGGTCGACGCCGACGCTTCGGCGACAGCCTTCTCGGCGGAACGGGCCATGGCCGACGTGCGCGAGATCGCGCGGCGCCCGCATCCCGTCGGCTCGGCCGATCACGCCCGGGTGCAGGCGTTCCTGCTGCGCCGGATGAACGACCTCGGCCTCGAGACCACGACCCAGACGGGACCGATCTCGCCCGGTTCGGCGCGCTATCTGCGGCGGATGGGCGGGGATCCCGGGGCGGCGAACTTCACCGCGACCAACCTGATCGGCGTGCTGCCCGGGCGGAACCCCGCCCTGCCCGCCGTGGCCCTGATGGTCCATTACGACACCGTGCCGGGGTCGCCCGGCGCGGCGGACGATTCCACCGGCGTGGCGGCCGTGCTGGAAAGCGTGCGGGCGATCCGCGCGCGCGGACCGGCTGAGCGCACCCTGGTGGTCCTGCTGACCGACGCCGAGGAGATCGGGCTGGACGGGGCGCGGGTGTTCTGGGGCGGACATCCGCTGCGCGACCGGATCGGGGCGGTGATCAATCTTGAGGCGCGCGGCGGCGGCGGCCGGGCCATGATGTTCGAGACCGGGCGCGGCAATGCGGAGACCATCGCCCTGTTCGGCCGCGCCGGCGTCAGGGCCGACGGCGGCGTCACCTCCAACTCGCTGGCGGTGTTCGTCTACGAGCGGATGCCGAACGACACCGACTTCAGCGTTCCGAAGGCGCGCGGCGTCCCGGGCCTGAACCTCGCCTTCATCGGACGGCCCGAACAGTATCACGCCCCGTCCTCCACCCCCGCAGCGCTCGACCAGGGCGCCGTCCAGCACATCGGATCGCAGGCGCTGGAGAACGCCGACGCCCTGTTGCGCGCCGGGACCCTGCCCGTCCGTGGCGCCGACACCGTCTACGCCGACCTGTTCGGCCGGGTGATCCTGAGCCATCCGCCGGCGGCGGGATGGGGGCTGCTGGCCCTGGCCCTGGCGCTGCTGGGCGCGGCGGCGTGGCGGGCGCGAAGCCGGGCCGGGCTGACCTTCGCCGACCTCGGCCGCGGCGCCGTGGACGGCGTCTGGTTCCTGACCGCGGGCCTGGTGCTGACCCAGGCGGTGCGAACGCTGGCGGGGCCCATGACGGCGCGGGCCGACAGCGCCGGGGTCTACTACGCCCTGCTGGCGCGGTTGCCGTGGATGGAGGCCGGCGCGGCGCTCGCCGTCCTCGCCCTCGGCATGGCGGTGCTCGGCGGGCGAGGCCGGCCGGACCGGCGCGTCACCGCGATCGCCATCACGGCCGCCGCCGCCCTGGCCCTGACGCTGGGCGGGCTGGACAATCCCATCGTCCTCGGCGCGGCGGTGATGGCCGTAGTCGCCATCGGCCTGTCGCTGGCGCCGGGACTGGCGGCGCGGACGGCGTGGGGGGCCTGGACCGGTCTGATCGCCCTCGTCCTCGGCCTCGCCGCCGCCGCCCAGGCCGTGGCGCCGCAGGCCGCCTTCCTGTTCCTGTGGCCGGGCCTGCTCGCCGCCGCCGTCGCGGCGCTGGCGGCCCTGCTCGATCCCGGCCTGATCCGGACCCGGTCGCTGGCCCCGGTGGCCCTGGCGGCGGCGATCGGCGGAGGCTGGCTGGTCAGCCTGTCGCATCCGGTCTTCCTCGGCATCGGCCTGGACCTGCCCGGCGTGCTGGTGGCGATGGGCCTGCTGGTGCTGATGCTGGTGCGGCCGCTGTCGCCGGAGCGCGCCGCGGTCCGGCCGTGGCTGATGGCGGCGCTGGCGGCGCTGGTGCTCGGCGGGGCCCTGTCGTTCAGCGCCCGCCTGGCGGAGCCCATGCCGCCCGCGGCTGTCGCGGGGACCTGACGTCCGACTCAGCAGGAGCGTGTGTGCTCGCTGCGCCACACGCGAGACCTGTTCGCCTTCGTGGGCCGATAAAGTGGTTTCCGGGGCCGCCGGCGCTCTCCTAGGGTCCCGCCGATATCCGGGGGGAATCCTGTCCAATGAAGCGTCTGCTGATCGTCGTCGCCTGCCTGCTGGCGGCGGCCTGCACCACGACAAACACCAAGACCGCCCTGTCGGTGACGCCGCCGTCGCCTGGCGCCACCATCATCCTGGTCAAGCCGGACATCGAACTGTCGCTGCTGACCGCCGCCGGCATGTCCGAGCCGCGCGCCGACTGGACCGAGCAGGCGGTGACCAATGTGGAAAATGCGCTGGAGCGCTCGGTCGCCTCGTCGTCTCACACCATCCGGGTGGTCGATCCCTCCAGCGCCATGGAAGGGCGCAGCGGCCAGCTGCTGCGGCTGCACGAGGCGGTCGGCAACTCCATTCTGGTGTTCGAATACGGCTTGCTCCCGCTGCCGACCCATGCCGGCGGGTTCAACTGGACGCTGGGCGACGGCGCGCAGAGCCTCGCCGAACAATATGACGCCGACTACGCCCTGTTCACCTTCGGGCGCGGCAACTATGCGTCCAGCGCGCGGGTCGCGACCTTCGTGGTGATGAGCGCCCTCGGCGTCGGCATTCCGCTGGGCAGCCAGCAGGTGTTCACCTCGCTGGTCGACCTGCGCACCGGGCAGGTGATCTGGTTCAACGTCGGCATCGCCGGCCCGTCGGCCGACATGCGCAATCCGCAGGGCGCGCAGTCGCTGGTCGATTCAATGATGACCGGCGCGCCCCTGTGACCAGCCGCGGCGTCGCGGCCCTCGCGGCGGGCCTGCTGCTGACGGCGACATCGGGCCTCCCTGTCCTGGCGCAGCAGCGGCCCCCGGGCCTGGTTCCCGATCCCACCTCCGTCGAAGGCGGTCTGTGGGGCGCGATGGAGCGGACCGAGGCGGAGGCGCGCCGCTCGGCCGACCTGAATTCCGATCCGGCGCTGAACGACTATGTCCGCGGCGTCGCCTGCCGTGTCGCCGTGGAATATTGCGGCGAGATCCGCGTCTACGTCATGGACCGGCCCTACCTGAACGCGCAGATGGCGCCAAACGGCTATATGGAAGTCTGGTCCGGCCTGCTGCTGCGCGCCGAAAACGAGGCCCAGCTGGCGTTCGTCCTCGGCCACGAACTGGGTCATTTCCTCGAGAACCACTCGCTGGAACGATGGAACAACAACAAGGCCTGGGCGACGGCGGCGATGGTCGTCTCGGTCGGCGCCGGCGTGGCCGGGGCTTACTACGGCGTCGACATGCGCGGTATCGGCGATCTGGCCTACCTGGCCGCCGTGGCGTCGGTGATGAATTATTCGCGGTCGCAGGAGGAAGAGGCGGACGCCATCGGCTTCGAGCGCATGGTCGCCGCCGGGCTGGAGCCGACGGCCGCCGCCGCCGTCTGGCGCCAGCAGCAGGCCGAGACCCGGGCCTCGACCTTCCGCAGCGTGCGCCAGAGCGAGGCCATGGGCAGCGTCTTCCGCACCCATCCGCTGACCGCCGAGCGCGTCGCCGCGCTGGACACCCTGGCCAGGGACCGTCCTGGCGGGCGGGAGGAGCGCGAACGCTATCGCGCCGCCATGCGTCCGCATCTCGCCGCCTGGCTGGCCGATGACCTGTCGCGCCGGGACTTCAACGCTTCGCTGACGCTGACCGAGCGGCTCGAACGCGACGGCCTCGACCTCGGCGTGCTCGAATTCCACCGGGGCCAGATCCTTCGCCAGCGCCGCGACGACGGCGATCTCGAACTGGCCCGCGACGCCTATCTGACCGCGACCGGATACGAGGACGCGCCCGTCGCCGCCTGGCGCGAACTGGGCGACCTGCAGGCGCGGCTCGGCGACCCGGAAGCCGCCCGCGTCGCGTGGCGGACCTACCTTGAACGGGCGACCGCGGCGGATGACCGCTGGATCGTCGAAGACAGCCTGACCGCACTGGAAGCCAAGCCATGAAGAAGTCGATCGTATCGCTCGCCGTTCTCGGCGCCGCCCTCGCCCTCTCCGCCTGTGAGACGGTGACCCTCGCACCCGCGGGTCCCTATGCCGTCGGCGCGGGATCAGGCGCGACCCTGTCGCGGGCATGGAGCGATTTCACCCCGATCTCGGGCCTGAAGAAGGTGCGGATGCTCAGCATCGACGGTCCGCTGCTGAACCGTCTCTACCTCAGCGAGGGGCTGGTCACGGGCGACTATATCGTCCAGCCGACCAATCGCCGCGAGGCCACCACTCCGATCTATGACGCCTCCATGTCGGTGACCGAACAGGTCGAGTTCGTGGCCAACAGCGTCACGGCCATGAGCTATGAGCGGGTCGCCACCTCGGGCGTGCGGCCGGTGCAGGTCAACGGCCAACGCGGCGTGCGCTTCGACATCGAGGCCGCCACCAAGGAAGGTCTGGTCATCAAGGGTCTTGGCCAGGCGGTGAAGGCGGACGAGAAGCTTTACGTGGCGATCTACATCGCCCCGGGGGAACACTATTTCGCCGAGAGCCGCGCCGCGGCCGAGGCGACCATGGACAGCGTCACCTTCTAGAGGCTTCCGTCGCGGGTCGAAATCGCCCTATCGAAAGGGGCCCCGAAGCCGCGAACGGAGACTCCAGGTGCCCGACCGAGACCTCTATCTCGACGATCTCCACGTCGGTCAGACGTTCACGACCGCCTCGATCACCGTCACGACCGAAGCCATCAAGGCCTTCGCGCGTGAGTATGACCCCCAGCCCTTCCACCTCGACGAGGCGGCGGCGCAGGACAGCCTGTTCGGCGGGCTGGCCGCCAGCGGCTGGCATACGGCGGCGCTGAGCATGCGGCTGATGGTCGACGGCCTGCCCTTCGCCGGCGGCCTGATCGGCGTCGGCGGCGAAACGACCTGGCCGCGCCCCACCCGTCCGGGCGACGTGCTGACCGTCCATGTCGAGGTTCTGGAGATCATTCCCTCGAAGTCGCGCCCGGAACGCGGCATCGTCCGCACCCGCAACGAGACCCGGAACCAGAACGGCGAACCGGTGCAGATCTCCCACCTCGGCATCGTCGCGTGGCGGCGGCCGATGTGACGCCGCCCACCCGCTATTTCCGTCGTCATCCTCGGGCTTGACCCGAGGATCAGAGGTCAGGCCGGGACTGTGCGTCCGTGACGGCCCTCATGTCCCGGGGCGTCACCGCCACCGCGCACCGGATGATCTGGTCCTCGGGTCAACCCGAGGATGACGGGAACGCGAGTTGCGGAGGCCATACGTCAAAATCGGACGTATCCCGCCTCGGTCCAAAAAGAACATATTGGCAACCGGAACAAACCATGCACATATCCCCTCTCACAGGGAGCGGGTCACGGTCATCGGACCGAAGGCGGGCCTCTCCTCCGGGTACCGAACGGGAATCATGGCAAGGGAGAGTGGCAAGGTGGCGGCACAGGCGAACTTGAAATTGGTCAGCAGGGACGACGGCGACAAGCAGCGGGCTCTGGAGGCGGCGATCGCCCAGATCGACCGCGCCTTCGGCAAGGGCTCGGTGATGAAACTGGGCAAGAACGGCGTGACGGAGGCCATTCCGTCGGTGTCGACCGGCTCGCTCGGCCTCGACATGGCGCTCGGCATCGGCGGCCTGCCGCGCGGCCGGGTCATCGAGGTGTTCGGCCCCGAAAGCTCCGGCAAGACCACCCTCGCCCTGCACACCGTCGCGGAAATCCAGAAGTCGGGCGGCACGGCGGCCTTCGTCGACGCCGAGCATGCGCTCGACCCGGGCTACGCCCAGAAGCTGGGGGTCAACCTCGACGACCTGCTGGTGTCGCAGCCCGACACGGGCGAGCAGGCGCTGGAGATCGTCGACACCCTGGTGCGCTCGGGCGCCGTGGACATCGTGGTGGTCGACTCCGTCGCCGCCCTGACCCCGCGGGCCGAGATCGAGGGCGAGATGGGCGACAGCCTGCCAGGTCTTCAAGCCAGATTGATGAGCCAGGCGCTGCGCAAACTGACCGCCTCGATCAACAAGTCGCAGTGCATCGTGCTGTTCATCAACCAGATCCGCCACAAGATCGGCGTCATGTACGGCTCGCCGGAGACGACGACGGGCGGAAACGCGCTGAAATTCTACGCCTCGGTCCGCCTCGACATCCGCCGCACCGGCGCGATCAAGGACCGCGACGAGGTGGTCGGCAACACCACCCGGGTCAAGGTGGTCAAGAACAAGGTCGCCCCGCCGTTCCGCGAGGTCATCTTCGACATCATGTACGGCGAGGGCATCTCCAAGCTGGGCGAGATCATCGACCTGGGCGTCAAGGCCGGGGTGATCGAGAAGTCGGGCAGCTGGTTCTCGTACGACAGCCAGCGCATCGGTCAGGGCCGCGAGAACGTGCGCGCCTTCCTCAAGGCCAACCCGGACATCGCCGACTCGATCGAGAAGGCCGTGCGCGCCTCGACCAACAAGATCGCCGAGGAGCTGCTGGGCACGCCCGAGCCCGACGAGGGCCAGGACCTCGAGGGCTAGGGGCCGATCCGCGCCGGAAGTGTCCGAAATGTCCGCAACTGTCCCACGAAATTTCGGACTCATCGGACATTTTGGGGCGGCCGGATGACCGGAACTGTCCCGCGAAATTCGCGGCCTTCGGACACCTTGCCACGACCGATTGAACTTCTCCGGCCGGGTCCGCCGACCCGCCACCGACCCCGCCGGGCCGGGCCGGACGGAGCGGCCGCCCGATCCCCACCCGGGTCGGGCGGCCTTTTTTTCTTGCCGCCCTCCCGGCCAGGCGTGACTATTCGCCCCGGGAGGACTTCACATCATGACATCGAGACTCGGCGCCCTGGCGCGCGCCGCGGTTCTGGCCGGTCTGGCGGGCGGCGCGGCGGACATTCTGACCGCCTTCGTCATCTACCGCCCGGCCACGCCCGTGGTGATCCTGCAGGCGGTGGGCAGCGGCGTGCTGGGCGCGGAAGCGTTCAGCGGCGGCGTCGGCGCGGCGGCCTTCGGCCTGGCCGCCCACTTCCTGATCGCCATCATCTTCGCCGCCATCTTCGTCGCCGCCGCCGTCCAGGCGCCCGTGGCGCTGCGCAGGCCGGTGCTGTCGGGCCTGCTGTTCGGCGTGGTCGTCTATGGCGTCATGAACGCGATCGTCGTGCCCCTGTCGATGTCCCCCGAGCGGCCGACGCCGCCCGACCACATGATCGGCCTGGGTCTGATGGCGCACGCCTTCTTCGGCCTGGCCCTGTCCTTCGTGGCGGCCCGGATGCTGCGTCGAACCGTGAGCTGATCCAGCCCGGTTCAGGCGCGCAGTTCGATGCCGTTGCCGTCCGGATCGGTGATCGAGAAGGACATTCCGTTGCCGCTCGCGCCGTAGCGGACGCCTTCAGACTCGACCTCCACGCCATTGCGGCGAAGGTGGTCGCGCGCCTGTTCGGGGTCGAAGGCCGCGATCCGGATGCACAGGTGATCCATATTGTGGGCGTCGGGTCCCGGGGCGTCGCCGCCCCGTTTGCCGATCACGCCGTCCACCGGCACAAGATCGATCAGCGAGGCGCCGGCCCTGAGCTGGATCAGGCCCAGATCATCGCGGCGGCGCTCGACCGGACAGCCCAGCACCCGGGTGTAAAAGTCCAGCGAGGCGTCGAGATCCCGCACCCGCAGCACCACATGGTCGATGCCGGTGACGGTGAAACCGCTTCCGTGTTGCGCCGTGGTCATGTCCGTTTCTCCTTGTGTGTCGGCCGGCGAGGTTTATCTTGATGCCAAGATATCTCCATCTATCTCGACGTCAAGATACTTTTCGATGACCCAAGCCGCCGACCATATCGACCGCCTGCGAGCCCAGTGGGCGCGGGAGCTGCCTGATCTGGACACCCGCGGCATGGAGGTGCTGGGCCGGGCGCGGCGGATCGTGTTGCAGAGCCGCCCCCCCATCGAGGCGGTGTTCGCGCGATACGGGCTGGATGCCGGCGAATTCGACGTGCTGTCGACCCTGAGGCGATCGGGTGAGCCCTACGCCTTGCGGCCGACCGAGCTCTACCGGTCGCTGATGATCTCGTCGGGCGGCCTGACCGACCGGCTGAACCGCCTGACGAAGGCCGGCATGATCACCCGGCCTCCCTCGCCCGGGGACAGACGCAGCCTGCTGGTCCAGCTGACGGACAGGGGACGGACTGCGGTCGAGGCGGCGTTTCGGGAGGACATGGCGATCGAGGCGGGCCTGCTGGCGGCGCTGGACGACGCCGAACGCGCGGCCCTGGCGGACCTGCTGCGCAAGCTGGCCCTCGACATGGAGGCGGCGCCGGACGCGCAGAACGCCGATGGGTGATGCGTTCAGGGCGAAAGACCTATATGCACGCTGCCTCCCCTGACCTCTCCAGACGCGTGCGCGACGAACCATGGCCAGCCTGAACCAGATCCGCTCGAGCTTCCTCGACTACTTCGCGGCCGATGGGCATGAGAAGGTGCAGTCGGCGCCGCTGGTGCCGCAGAACGACCCGACCCTGCTGTTTGTCAACGCCGGCATGGTGCCGTTCAAGAACGTCTTCACCGGCCAGGAAACCCGGGCGATCAGGCGCGCCACCAGCTCGCAGAAATGCGTTCGCGCCGGCGGCAAGCACAACGATCTGGACAACGTCGGCTACACCGCCCGCCACCACACCTTCTTCGAGATGCTCGGCAACTTCTCGTTCGGCGACTATTTCAAGGAGCACGCCATCGAGATGGCGTGGAAGCTGGTCACGAAGGAATTCGGGCTCGACGCCGACCGGCTGATGGTCACCGTTTACATCGACGATGACGAGGCTTTCGACCTCTGGAAGAAGATCGCGGGCCTGCCGGAATCGAAGATCGTCCGCATCGCCGGCTCCGACAATTTCTGGTCAATGGGCGACACAGGCCCGTGCGGCCCGTGCACCGAGATCTTCTGGGACCACGGCGAGCACATTCCGGGGGGGCCTCCGGGGTCTCCGGACGAGGACGGCGACCGGTTCGTGGAGATCTGGAACAACGTCTTCATGCAGTTCGACCAGGCCGCCGACGGCAGCCGCACGCTTCTGCCGAAACCGTCGATCGATACGGGCGCCGGTCTCGAGCGCCTCGCGGCAGTGCTGCAGGGCGTCCACTCCAACTATGAGACCGACCTGTTCCGCACCCTGATCGCGGCGTCGGAAGACGCCACCTCGACGAAGGCCGAGGGCGAGCAGGCTCCCAGCCACCGGGTCATCGCCGACCACCTGCGCTCGTCGTCCTTCCTGATCGCCGACGGGGTCACGCCCTCGAACGAGGGCCGCGGCTATGTGCTGCGCCGGATCATGCGCCGGGCCATGCGCCACGCCCACCTGCTGGGCGCCGCCGACCCGCTGATGCACCGGCTGGTGCCGACGCTGGTGCAGGAGATGGGCGAGGCCTATCCCGAGCTGCGCCGCGCCCAGGCCTTCATAGAGGACACGCTGAAGCAGGAGGAGATTCGCTTCCGCACCACGCTCGGCCGCGGCATGGGTCTGCTCGAGGACGCCTCGCGCGACCTCGGCGAGGGCGGCGTGCTGCCCGGCCAGACCGCCTTCACCCTGTACGACACCTACGGCTTCCCGCTCGACCTGACCCAGGACGAGGCGCGCCGGCGCGGCTTCACCGTCGACACCGAGGGCTTCGACGCCGCCATGGAAGAGCAGCGCAGCCGTTCGCGCGAGCACTGGACCGGTTCGGGCCAGACCGCCTCGACCGGCGAATGGCTGGCCCTGCGCGACCGCCTCGGCCCCACCGTCTTCACCGGTTATGACGCCGTCGAGGGCGCGGGCGAGGTGCTGGCCATCGTGCGCGACGGCGCCTCGGTCGACGAACTGGGCGCCGGCGAAACCGCCGAGGTTCTGTTCGACCAGACCCCCTTCTATGGCGAGGGCGGCGGCCAGGCCGGCGACAAGGGCGAGATCGAGTGGACCGACGCCACGGGCCAGCAAGGCTCGGGCGTGGTGCTGGACGTGCAGAAGCAGGCCTCCGACCTCTACGCCCATCGCATCGAGATCAGCTCGGGCACGCTGGCCATCGGCGCCCGGGTCCAGCTGCGCGTCGACGCCGCCGCCCGCCTGACCACCCGCGCCAACCACTCCGCCGCCCACCTGCTGCACAAGGCGCTGGCCAATGTGCTGGGCGGCCACGTGGCCCAGAAGGGCCAGCTGGTCGACGCCGAACGCCTGCGTTTCGACTTCAGCCACAACGCCCCGGTCACCGAGGACGAACTGGCCCGGATGGAGGACGAGGTGAACGCCGTCATCCGTCAGAACATCCCGGCCGAAACGAAGATGATGGCCCCGCAGGCCGCCATCGAGGCCGGCGCCGTGGCCCTGTTCGGCGAGAAATACGGCGACGAGGTCCGCGTGCTGACGCTGGGCCGCGCGCTGGCCGGCGAGGGCCCCTATTCCGTCGAGCTGTGCGGCGGCACCCATGTGGCCCGCACCGGCGACATCGCCCTGTTCAAGATCACATCCGAGACCGGCATCGCCGCCGGCGTGCGCCGCATTGAAGCCCTGACCGGCGAGGCCGCGCGCCAGTATCTGCTGGCCCAGGCCGGCGTGGCGAGGAAGCTGGCTCAGTCGTTCAAGGTCCAGCCCGCCGACGTACCGGCCCGGGTCGAGGCCCTGTCCGGTTCGGTGCGGACGCTGGAGAAACAGGTCGCCGACCTGAAGAAGCAGCTCGCCCTTGGCGGGGGCTCGGCCGGCAGCGCCGCGCCGGAAGAGATCAACGGCGTCAAGCTGATCGCGCGCGTCCTGGACGGCGTGGACGGCAAGGGCCTGCGCGGCGTGGCCGAGGATTTCCGCAAACAGGTCGGCTCGGGCGTCGTGGCCCTGATCGGCGTCACCGACGGCAAGGCTGCGGTCACCGTGGCCGTGACTTCGGACATGACCGGCAAGGTCAACGCCGCGGATCTCGCCCGCGCAGCGGTGCTGGCCATGGGCGGTCAGGGCGCCGGCGGCAAGCCCGACTTCGCCCAGGGCGGCGCTCCCGACGGCGGCAAGGCCGAGGATGGTCTGGCGGCGGTGCGGGCGGCGCTGGCGGGCTAGGTCAGGCCGCCGCTCCGCTCTGGATATCCACGGCCGCCAATTTCCATGCGAACATCCCGCGGCGTTCGAGGATTAGCGCCAGTCGCTGGTCGGGGTGGTCGCGGTCGGTCAGGGTGACGGCGAAGGTGTTGAGGTCGCGGTAGCCCCAGGCCTGATGGATGTCGTCTCCCTCATCGGCGGTGTCGCCCGGTTCGGGGTCGTCGCGGACGGTCGGGTCGGGCGCCTCGGCGGTGGTGACCATCCGGGCGACCACCTCGGGGGTCACGGCGGCGTCGACGGCGCCGGACAGCAGCATCGGCGCCAGGATCATGCCGAGGCCGCCGAGGCCGCTCTCGGCCATGCGGGGATCGCGGCGCATCTGGGCCGCCAGTTCGGCGTTCAGCTCGTCCTTGAGGCTCTGGCGCAGGGCGGGGAAGTCAACCAGCTGCTCGATGCGCCGGGCGTCCCCGGCCTTGGCCGCGCGGATCAGCGCCTGGGCGGCGAGGACGGGCGCGGCGGCCCAGGCGGCGGCCAATACGGCGATGGTCACGACGGCGGCGCCGACGATGTATTTCTTGATCATGTTACCCTCTGGCGTCGAAACGCCTCCCCACGGCTACGGTTGCCGCGAGTCGGGGGCCTGGGCCAGCGAGACCGCGGTCAGCCGCCGGTCTTGCCGCTCTTGCCGACCACCGGAAGCCGCGCCGGCGCGGCCGTCGGAGGCGGGGCGGCGGCCGGCGCAACGCCCTCGGGCAGGCCGATATGGACCAGCTTCCATTCGAACGGCCCCTTGCGCTCGAAGGTGAAGACGGTTTCGGAGCCCCCTTCGTCGACCACGGCCATGCGGGCCCTGTTGACGCCCCAGAACACCGGCGCGGGCATGGGATTGGTCTCGGCCGCGACGGGCGCCGAAAGCCGGGACCGTTCGGACGCATAGCGTCCCTCCCCCCGCGTCAGGGCGGCCAGGGCGGCCGGCGTGAGATAGGCGTCCACGTCGGCGACGGCCGCCGGGTCGACCCGTTCGAACTGACGCCGGACGGCGCCGATCGGGTCTTCAAGGAAGGTCGGGGCGGGGGCCAGGGCGGCGGGATCGCCCGACAGCTGGGGCCGCAGCGACTGGCGTACGGCGGCGAAATCGATCAGGCGCGACAGGCCGGCCGCGTCATTGGCGTCCGCCGCCGACCGGATGCCGAAGAAGGCCACCGCCGGCGCGGCGAAGAAGCTGACCACCGCCACGACGACGGCCAGCAGCAGCAGGTTGCCAAACAGCTTCTTCATGGGACCCCCGGGTTCGTTGCATCAATGCACGAACGCGGGTCTGGCTCAAACGAAAGGCCCGCCGGACGCGAATCCTGCGGGCCCCTGGAAGTTTGGCTGCGGTCAGAAGGCTCCGCCTTCTCGACTCGACGCGGCCATATTGTCTGGCCGCGGTCATCGGCCCTGCGGGACGACGCGGCCAGGACGCTCAAGCAGCGAGCGACCGCGTCGCAAGCGATAGCGTCCCTCTAGGAAGCCATCGCCTTGGTCAGGTTCTCGGCCACCTTGTCGAGGAAGCCCTCGGTGGTCAGCCAGCCCTGCTGGTCGCCGACCAGCAGCGCCAGATCCTTGGTCATATGGCCGGCCTCGACGGTCTCGACCACGACCCGCTCCAGCGTCGCGGCGAACGTCGCCAGCTCGTCGTTGCCGTCCAGCTTGGCACGGTGCGAGAAGCCGCGGGTCCAGGCGAAGATCGAGGCGATGGAGTTGGTCGAGGTCGCCTCGCCCTTCTGGTGCTGGCGGTAATGGCGGGTGACGGTGCCGTGGGCGGCTTCCGACTCCAGCACCTTGCCGTCCGGGGTCATCAGCACCGAGGTCATCAGGCCCAGCGAGCCGAAGCCCTGGGCCACCACGTCGGACTGCACGTCGCCGTCATAGTTCTTGCAGGCCCAGACGAAGCCGCCCGACCACTTGATGGCCGCGGCCACCATGTCGTCGATCAGCCGGTGTTCGTAGGTCAGGCCCTTTTCCTTGAACTCGGCCGCGAACTCCTCGTCGAACACCTTCTGGAAGATGTCCTTGAAGCGGCCGTCATAGGCCTTGAGGATGGTGTTCTTGGTGGAGAGATAGACCGGGAAGTTGCGCTGCAGGCCGAAGGCGAAGCTGGCGCGGGCGAACTCGGTGATCGAGTCATCGAGGTTGTACATGCCCATGGCGACGCCCGACGACGGGAAGTCGAACACCTCATGCTCGATGACCTGGCCGTCGGCGCCCTGGAACTTGATGGTCAGCTTGCCCGGGCCGGGGATCAGGAAGTCGGTGGCCTTGTACTGGTCGCCGAAGGCGTGGCGGCCGACGACGATGGGCTGGGTCCAGCCCGGCACCAGACGGGGCACGTTCGAGCAGATGATCGGCTCGCGGAAGACCACGCCGCCGAGGATGTTGCGGATGGTGCCGTTGGGCGACTTCCACATCTTCTTGAGGCCGAACTCCTTCACCCGCGCCTCGTCGGGGGTGATGGTGGCGCACTTCACACCGACGCCGTGCTTCTGGATCGCGTGGGCCGCATCCACCGTGACCTTGTCGTCGGTGGCGTCCCGGTTCTCCATCGACAGGTCGTAGTAGTCGAGCTCGAGGTCGAGGAAGGGGAAGACCAGCTTGTCCTTGATCATCTGCCAGATGATGCGGGTCATCTCGTCGCCGTCGATGTCCACGATGGGGTGGGCGACCTTGATCTTGGCCATGCGGGTTTCGCGCCTCTGACTGAAGAATGGGGAGTGAGGCGGGCGGTATAGCGGCGGCGGAGCGCGGGCGCAAAGGGCGGCGGCGACTCATCGGGACCCAGGGTGTATCGTGTCCGGGGGACGACGCTGCTCCCGGGGACATACGCATGTACCATTGGCGACGCGCCGCCGTCGGCGCGAGCTCCCTCATGATCCTCCCGGCCTGTGGCCCCTCGGACGCCTCGGGGGAAAAAGCCGCCCCGGCCGCGCCACCCACCACGGCTTCGAGGTCGCAGGCGGCCGGTCCCGGGGCCATGGCATCGGAGTCGGAAGCCTTCCGGGACTGGATCGCCGTGTGCGACAACGGCAACGCCTGTTTCGCCTATGGACCGGGACGCGAGGGGTTCGGCTGGATCCGGGTCGCCGTGGAGCCCGGGCCGGACGCCCGGCCGGAGGTCGCGGCGGGATACTGGCCGGACCAGGCGGAAAAGACCCGCGCGTTCGCCCTCACCATCGACGGGACCAACTACCCGATGACGCTCGCCGCCAACGAACCCGTCGCCGCCGAGATGCCGGCGGCGCGCGCGCTCGAGGCGGTGCGAGCGCTCGCCAACGGCCGGACAGCCCGGATCGGCCCCGAGCACGAGCTTTCGCTGTCAGGCGCGGCCGCCGCCCTGCTCTGGATCGACGAGCGGCAGGGTCGGGTGAATACGGTGACGGCCCTGCGCCGCCCGGGTTCCCGCCCTGCATCCAGCGTGCCCGGCGCCCCGCCCCTGCCCGTCGTCACCCCGGCTCAGGCCGTTTCGCAGGCGGGCTTCGGCGATCAGAACCAGGTCTTGCCGGCCGCGTTGGAGACCGTGCCCGCGGTGGCGGAATGTCGCTCGGAAACCTCCGAGCACTGGATCGGAAAGGAAGTCATGTCGGCGCGCCTGAACGCCACCACGGAGCTCTGGGCGGTTCCCTGCTTCGCCGGCGCCTACAACATGGGCCACGACTGGTACATCACCGGCCCCGGCGGCCGCGCCCCCCGGCCGGCGCGGCTGGCCTCGACCTCCGACGCACCCACAGCGGGCACCATCAACGGCGGTTATTCGCCGGAGACCCGCACCATCACCGCCTTCGCCAAGGGGCGGGGCGTCGGCGATTGCGGCACGGCCTCGACCTGGACCTGGACCGGCCGCGAGTTCACGCTGACCAGCGAGTCGGAAATGCGGGAATGCTGGGGCGTCCCGGCGGACTACTGGCCGACGACGTGGCGGACGCGTTGAGCGACGCCGATCCCGAGGTGCTCGTCATCGGCGCCGGGCCGGCTGGCCTGACCGCCGCGACCTATCTGGCGCGGTTCCGGCGACGGGTGCTGGTCGCCGACGGCGGCGCGCCGCGGGCCTGCTGGATCCCGCTCAGCCACAACATGCCCGGCTTTCCGCGGGGCATCACCGGCGAAGCGATCCTGAAGCGGATGACCGAACAGGCGCTGGAGTTCGACGCCGTGATCGAACCCGGGCGGGTCGAGCATCTGGTACGGGACGGCGAAGGGTTCCTGGTGCGTCTGAACGGGCGCGACATCCGGGCGCGGGCGGTGCTGCTGGCGACCGGGGTGATGGACCATCACCCCGACCTGCCCGGGATCGAGGGAGCCATCGAGCGATCATTGGTCCGGATCTGCCCGATCTGCGACGGCTATGAGGCCATCGACAAGGCGGTGGCGATCATTGGCCGGGACGACACGGGAGTGCGCGAAGCGGCCTTTCTGCGCACCTACTCCGACCGGATCACGCTGATCCACGTCGGGCCGGCGGAGGCGCTGACGGAGGAAGGCGAGTTGCTGCGGATGGGCGTCGAACTGATCCGGGCGCCGATCGACAATGTCCAGCTGCAGGGCGACCGGGTCACGGCGCTGAGCTGGGGCGGGACGTTCCGCGTGTTCGACCTGGTCTATTCGGCCCTGGGAACATCGCCGAACGCGGAACTGGCGCGAGCGCTGGGCGCGCGGACAGGGGGCGATGGCCGTCTCGTGGTGGACGCCCATCAGGCGACCAGCGTGCCGGGCCTGTATGCGGCCGGAGACGTGGTGCGCGGGCTGAACCAGATTGCCGTGGCGGGCGCCGAGGCCGCCATCGCGGCGACGGCCATCCACAACGCCCTGCGCGACGCGGACGGCTGGACGGTCGGCTAGCCGTTACGCAAGCGACCCGAAATCGCGAGAGCAGAAAGCTCCCCGCGGGTCCGGGCCGCAATCGCGGCGGCGTTCGGAGATTGGGCTCCTGCGCCGCGATCGGGTCGTGGGCGGATCATCGGCTCCAGGGCGTCACGATCCGCTGCGGCTTGCGGATGCGGGCCCGGGTGCGGCTGCGCCGCCAGTCGTTGAGCACGGAAACCCAACCCCATGCAGGTTCCTTATGTATGTGATGCGCTTCTTCCATCTCGGCCTCCTGACGATCCTGTGGTGAGGACAACGTCAAAATGAGCTTGACAGAGTTGATCCGCAAACCAGATTGGCGCAGCGCAACATAAGGCACACTTATGGCCGATCCTCTCGCCGGAATTCCCCTCGCCTCCATTCGGGTGTTCGAGGCCGCCGCCCGCCTGAACAGCTTCACCCGCGCGGCCGAGGAACTGGGCATGACCCAGGCGGCGGTCAGCTGGCAGATCAAGGCGCTCGAGGGCCGGCTGGGCCAGAGCCTGTTCCGCCGCCTGCCGCGCGAGGTCGTTCCGACCGAGTCCGGTGAACGGCTGTCGCGCGCCGCAACGGAGGCCATGAGCCTGCTGCGCCGGGCGCTTTCCGAACTGACCGAAGCCGATCAGGCGATCCTGTCGATCACCACCCTGGCGACCTTGGCGACGCAGTGGCTGGCCCCTCGGCTTGGCGAGTTCCAACTGGCCCATCCCGAGCTGGCGGTGCGGCTCGACACGGCGGCGCATCTCATCGACCTGTCGCGAGAGGGCTTCGATGTCGGCATTCGCTCGGGCACCGGCGACTGGCCGGGGCTGGAAAGTGTCGAGGTGATGCCGAGCGTATACACGCCTCTGTGCAGCCCCCGCCTGCGGGATCGGCTGCAGCTCCAGACCGCCGAGGACCTGCTGAAGGCGCCGCGGATCGGGCTCGAGAAGGAGTGGGCCGTGTGGTTCGCCGCCGCCGGCGTCGCCGCCGACGGTCAGGCGCCGTCCCGTCTGCGGGCGGACTATCAGGCGCTGGAGGTGGCGTCGGCGATCGGCGACCAGGGCGTGGCCCTGGCCTCGCCAATCCTGTTCGCCCGGGAATTGGCGGCGGGCCTGCTGGTCCAGCCGGTCCCGCTCGCGGTCAAGCTGGTCCCGGACTACGCCTACTGGCTGGTCTGGCCGGAGGGCCGACGGCGTTCGCCCAAGATCGCCCGCTTCCGCGACTGGATCCTGGCCGCCGCCGCCGCGGATCCAAACGTACTGGCCGCCCGCGAGGCCGTGGCGGCGACCTGATCAGCGCCAGTCCATCGACGGGTCAGGCCGCCTGGACGCCCGCTGTCCAGTCGCCGATCAGGCGCTCGAGCACCTCCAGCGGAATGGCGCCCGCCGCCAGCGCCGTATCGTGGAAGCCGCGGAGGTCGAAGCGGTCGCCCAGCACCGCCTTCGCCCGGCTGCGGGTGCGATCCCACACCGTGTGACCCAGCTTGTAGCTGCAGGCCTGACCCGGCCAGACGCAGTAGCGCTCGACCTCGGTGATCATGGTGGATTCCGCGTCGCCGAGAGTCTCGACCATGTAGCGGACCGCCTGTTCGCGGCTCCAGCGCTTGTGGTGCAGGCCCGAGTCCGCGACGAGGCGGGTGGCGCGGAACATGAAGGACTGGAGGTAGCCCAGACGTCCCAGCGGGTCGTCCTCGTAGACGCCCATCTCGTCCGCCAGCTGTTCGGCGTAGAGCGCCCAGCCCTCGGTGTAGCCCGAGAACAACGGCATCTTGCGCAGCATCGGGATGCCCTCGGCCTCAAGCGCGACGGCGATCTGGAAATGGTGGCCCGGCGTAGCCTCGTGATAGGTCAGGGTCGGAAGGGTGAAGCGCGACGTTTCGGCGGTGTCGCGCAGGTTGATGTAGTAGGCGCCGGGACGCGAGCCATCCAGCGCCGGCATCTGGTAGCTGCCGCCCGGGGCGCCCGCCTCGATCTCGACCGGAACGCGACGAATTTCGACGCCCGCGCGCGGCAGCCTTCCGAACATCTCGGGCAGGCGCTGTTGCATCTTCGCCATCTGGTCGTTGAGATCGGCCAGCAAACGGGCCTTGCCGGCGTCGGTGTTCGGATACAGCTGGTCAGGGTGCCTGGAGACGGCGGCGATGCGCTCGCCGACCGAGCCCTGGGTCAGGCCCTCGGCCCGGAGAATCTCATCGGCGCGGGCGCTGAGCTCGGCCACCTGGGCGAGGCCGATCTCGTGGATTTCGTCGCCGCCCATGTCGGTGGTCGTGTAGCTGAGCACGCCATGGCGGTAGTAGGCCTCGCCGTCCGGCAGGCGCCAGCAGCCGGCGTCGGACGTCGCTCCCGGCAGGGCCGCCGCGAGGACGTCGACCTGGCGCTGCATGGCGGGATAGACCGCATCGCGCACGATGGCTTCCGCCCGCGCGGCCCAATCCCCCGCAAGATTGGCTTCCGCGGCGCGGCGCGCGAGCGACCGGGTCAGGCCGGATTGGGCCGGATCGACGCCGAGGGTAGCGGCGAACTGCTCGCTGGTCCGGCGCAGAACGAAGTCCGGCGGAGTCGCGCCGGCCGCAAAGTCCGCGCGCACCCTGTCGGTTTCGACGTCCAGAACTTCGGCGAAAGCCGACAGGCGCGCCAGATAGGTCTCCGCGTCTTCGGCGGTGCGGACCTGATGCTGGGTGTCGAGGAACTGCGGGATGCTGCTGTAGCTGCCCGTAAGCTGGCTGACGAGATAGGGGCTGACCCCGCCCACCGGCGACTGGACGCCGTAATCGAAGCGATCGGCCGTCGCCGCGCCGTCGATGATGAAGCGGGTGGTGTCGTAGTTGACCGCATCCATGCCCGAGAGGCCGGCGCGATCGATCGCGTCCAGTTCGGCGCCGTACCCGCGGAAGGCCGCGAAGGACCGGTCGACGAAGGCCAGCGAGCGATCATCGAGGCGGCTGCGCACCGCCGCATTGGATCCCCTGTCGAGGCCAAGCGAGGTCATGAACTCCGGCGACTGGGCCAGGAACTCCTGCATCATCCGGTCCAGCAGCGCCGTGACCCGGGCGCCGGCGCTGGCGGTCTGCGGCGAGCCGGCCACGACCGGACCGGCTGCGGCCATGCCCACCCCGGCGGCGGTGGACAGCAGGAAACGACGGCGATCAAGCATGGCGAAGCTCCGGAAAGGTGACCGGCACAGAACGGCGCCTCACGCCCGCTGACAAGTTACCGATCGGTCAGGTGCGCATCAGGCCTTCCAGCACGGCCAGCGGCACCGAGCCGTTCAGCAGCACCCGGTCATGGAAGGTCTTCAGGTCGAAGCCGGGGCGGGCCTCCGCCTCGCTGCGCAGGCGCGCGATCACGGTCTGCCCCAGCTTGTAGGAACAGGCCTGGCCGATGGAGACGCAATAGCGGTCGATCTCCTTCTCGGCCGACTCGGGCGGCTCGCCGCACTCGTCGATCATGTAGCGGATTGCCTGATCGCGGCTCCAGCGCTTGTGGTGCAGGCCGGTGTCAACCACCAGGCGGACGGCGCGGAACAGGTAGGACTGCAGATATCCGACCCGGCCGAGCGGATTGCCGGCGTAGACATCCAGATCATCGGCCGCGACGCGTTCGGCGTAGAGGGCCCAGCCCTCGTTATAGGCCGAGTTGCCGGCCACACGGCGATAGATGGGCAGGGAGCCGGCCTCGCGCGCCACGGTGATCTGGAAATGGTGACCGGGACTGGCCTCGTGATAGGTCAGGGTCGGCAGGCTCCATTTGGGCCAGTTCGCGGTGTTCGACAGGTTGATGTAGTAGGCGCCCGGCCGCGAGCCATCCAGCGAGGCGGCCTGATAGTAGCCGCCGGGCGCGCCGAGCTCGATCGACGGCGGGACACGGCGAATCTCGACCGCCGCCTTGGGCAGGGTGTTGAAGACGCGGGGCAGCAGCGGCGTCAGCTCGGCCATCTGCCGGTTGAGGGAGCCGATCAGTTCGACCTTGGCCTCGTCGGTGTTGGGCCAGAGGTGCTGCGGGTCTTCGCTGAGGGTCTTGATGCGCTGGCCGACCGTGCCCTCGGCCATGCCCATGCCCTTGAGGATCGTGTCGATTTCCGTCTGGATGGCGGCGACCTGTTCCAGGCCGATGTCGTGGATCGCCTGGGCGTCGTAGGTGGTGGTCGTGTAGGTGCGCAGCGCCAGGGCGTAGGTGGTGTCGCCCTGCGGCAGTTTCCAGGCGCCAGCGTCATCGGTGGCGTTGGGACGCTGGGCCTCGAACACCGCGATCTGACGGCCCAGCGCCGGCTTGACCTCGGCCTCGATGATGGCGGCTGCGCGGGCGCCCCAGTCGCCCGCGATGGTCTTTTCGCCCGTTTTGCGGACCAGGGCCTGGACCATGGCCATGTCGGCGGGGGCGGTGTCGCGCAGCGTCCTGAGCTGGGTCAGGGTCTTGTCCATGAGGAAGGACGGCAGCATGACGCCCAGGGCGGCGTCGGCGGCGATCCGCTCATTCTCCTGATCGAGCACCGTGGCGAAGGCCGACAGGCGCGACAGGAAGGCTTCGGCGTCGGCCGGGGTCTCGACCCGGTGCTGGTTGGCCATGAAGTCCGGTACGGAGAAGTAGGCCCCTGACCGCTGGGTCACCGTATAGGGGCCGATGCCGCCGCCATAGGGGATGTCCGCCGCGCGCGCCGCGCCCTCGGCCGTGAAACGATAGACCGCCAGCGACACCCTGGCCTGATCCGACAATCCATCTTCCGAAACGGCCTGTATCTCGGCCCAGCGGGCGCGCGCGCGGGCGCGATCCGCCTCGATGTCGGCGAGCCCCTGCTGACGCAGCTTTCCTGACAGATGCGCCCGGGCGTCGCGGTCCAGACCGAGGTTGGTGGCGTACTCGGGCGACAGTTCGACATTCTCGTCGAACCAGCGGGTCAACATCGCGTCGAGCCGCGCATCGGCCTCGGAGATCGGGGCCGAAACCTGGGCGACGGCGGGCACGGCCGCCAGCAGACCAAAGCCGGCGGAGGACAACATCAGGCGGCGGCGGTCGATCATCGGTCAGACACTCCGTGGGGGGACGGGACAGCTATGACAGTCGCGGGGTCGACGGCAAGGCTCCCGATGGGCGGCGAGGGGAAAGGATCAGGCCGCGCGCAGTTCCTGCTTGACCCGTTCGGCCAGCGTCTTGATGTCGAGCGGCTTGGGCAGGAAGGACACGCCGACCTCGTCCTGCAACAGGTCCGAGAAGTCGCTCTCGGCGTAGCCCGAGATGAACATCACCGGCGCGTCGCCGAGGAACGGCCGGGCCTTCTTCAGCAGGGACGGACCGTCGAGCCCCGGCATGATGACGTCCGAGATCATCATGTCGATCGTCCCGGCGTGTTCCTCGGCCAGCGCCAGGGCCTCCTCGCCGTCGGCGGCCTCGATCACGTCATACCCGCGCTGGCGCAGCAGGCGGGCGGCGATGCCGCGCACGGCGGCCTCGTCCTCGACGAACAGGATGCGGCCCGCGCCGGAGAGGTCGCGCGGCGCCTTGGCGACCTTCTCGACCACCGGCGTCTCGGCCAGATCGGCCTCGGCGGCCTCGGGCAGGAAGATGCGGAAGGCGGCCCCGGCCCCGTCGGGGTTGGAGACGTTGATGTGGCCGCCCGCCTGTTCGACGATGCCGTAGACGGTGGCCAGGCCCATGCCGGTGCCCTCGTTCACCGCCTTGGTGGTGAAGAAGGGCTCGAAGATCTTGTCGAGCAGTTCGGGCGGCACCCCGGGGCCGGTGTCGGTCACCTCGATCAGGGCGACGGCCTCGGTGGGGGCGGCGGCCCAACCGAGGGCGCGCGCCTCGTCACGGGTCAGGCGGTGGGTGCGGATGGTGACCACGCCCGCGCCGGGTTCGACCACGCCGCGCATGGCGTCGCGGGCGTTGACGGCCAGGTTCATCACCGCCGTTTCGAGCTGACTCTTGTCGGCCAGGACCACCGGCAGGTCGCGGCCGTAGTCGGTTTCCAGCCGCACATCCTCGCGCAGCAGGCGGCGCAGCAGGACCGCGAACTCGCCGACCAGTTCGCCGAGGTCGAGACGCTCGCGCCGCACGGTGGATTTGCGCGAGAAGGCCAGCAGCTTGCGCACCAGGTCGGCGGCGCGGATGGCGGTCTGGCGGATCTCGTTCAGACCCTCATAGGAGGGATCGCCGACCGGGTGGCGCTCCAGCAGGCCCGAGAGCTGCAGCTGGATGGCGGTCAGCAGGTTGTTGAAGTCGTGGGCCACGCCACCGGCGAGCTGGCCGACGGCCTGCATCTTCTGGGCCTGGGAGAGCTGCAGCTCCATCGATTTCTGGGCTGTGACGTCGAACAGCCAGATGCGCCGCTTGTCGCCCTCCGGGGCGACGTAGAGATGCAACATCTTGTCGGGGAAGGCGCGGGCGACGAGCTCGATCGGTCCGGAGGAGCCGGCCGCCAGCTTGGCGCGCGCCTCGGCGACGCAGGCGGGATCGAACAGGTGGCCGAAGGCGGCGTCGCGGGCCGCGGCCGGGCCGGTCAGCAGGGCGAGCGCCGCATTGGCCTTCTCGACCTTGCCGCCGAACAGATCCTCGGCCGCGATGACGGCGGAGCCGAACGGGGCGCCGGCGGCCATGGCCCGGCTCTCCGGGCCGTTGGAACTGGGCGTGGGCGCGCCGCCGGTCATGACCGGAAGGGCCGCGTCGGGCGCCGCCCGAACCAGAAAACGGCCTTCCCCGGCCTGGCCGATCAGGACTTCCTGCTCGCGTTCGCCAATCACGACGATGGCCCGGCCCTGCTCGCCGGCGCGGGCCTGGGCGAAGGCCATGTACAGCGCCGAGGCCGAGCGCCCCTTGGGCAGGGTGGTGACGGCGCCGTTGCTCTCGGCCCAGGCCGCGTTGAAGGCGAGCACCTGACCCGAGGCCCAGACAAGGGCGGCGGGCTCGGCCATGGCGTCGAGCAGGTCGATGGTGACGTCGCCCAGCGGCCGGCGGCTCTCGCTCCGGGCGAAGGCGAACAGGCCGATCAGGGCCACGGCGCCGACGGTGAAGATCAGGATCAGGCCGGGGGCGCTCGTCGGGTCGGCCCGGAACGCCGGATAGGCCAGGGCTCCGACCGCCACGACAAAGCCGACCGCCATCACGATGAGCAGCGGATCGAAAGCTTTGCGGGAAGTTGCGTTCATGGCGCCTCGGCCCGAATCAGATGGGCGTTCGCGGTGATAGTGGGCCGTATGCAGCGCGGGAGCGAATCCGGAGCTCCGCGGCGGGAAGACGGAGACCGGACGATCCGGTTCTGCCCGAATGAAACCAAAAACAGAGTCTGAATCGTCTGAACAGTCTGAATGGTCTCACGGGTCGCCGCGCGCCTCAGGCGGTGCGGGTGGGGGATGAGATTGTCAAAGACCGGCCCCACACGGGCGACAGGACAGGCGGCATTATGCGCCCGCCGTTTTCCCAGGCGGACAGATTGGCTCGAGAAAAGGGGATGCCGTTGAAGAAGCGGCGAGTTTTCCGCGCAACCCGACTATGGATTCCGGAAAAGGCAGCAGAGCGTCATGGGCCTCCGTCTCCTCCCCGTACGCCATTTGCGAATGAGGTGGGGGACCGCGAAGCGGTGGAGGGGCGAAACGGCGCAACCGTCGTGCGTCGGAAAGGGCCCCTCCGTCACGGCGCGTATTCGCGCCGCGCCACCTCCCCATCGAAGATGGGGAGGTGACATCATCTGCGGCGCTGCGCCGTCGGTCAGGCCGCCTTGCGCTGGTCCGCCCTGGCGTCCCGCGCCGCGTTGATGCGGGCCTCGGCGATGGCGTCGGCGATCTCGTGGGTCGGCCGCTTCTCGACGGCGGAGCGCTCAAGGATCTCCTCCAGCGTCTCCATCAGACGGGACAGCTTGCCCTCGACCCAGGCCGGGTCGTAGGCGCCGCCGGTCTGGCGGGCCAGCAGTTCCGAAGCGACGTTGATGATGCCGCCGCCGTTGACGACGTAGTCGGGGGCGTAGAGCACGCCGCGCTCGAACAGGATCCGGCCGATCTCCGGCGTGGCCAGCTGGTTGTTGGCGGCGCCGACCACGGCCTTCGCGGTCAGGCGGCCCAGCGTTTCCGGGTTCAGCGTCGCGCCGAGGGCGCACGGGGCGTAGATGTCGGCCCTGACGTCATAGATGGCGTCGGGGGCCACGATCTCGGCATTGGTGCGGGCGGCGACCTCGGCCAGCAGGGCGGTGTTGACGTCGGTCATCACCAGTTTCGCGCCGGCCGCGTGCAGCTTGTCGGCCAGATAGCCGCCGACATGGCCGATGCCCTGCAGGGCGACGGTCAGGCCGGTCAGGTCGTCCTGCTTCCACAGGCGGCGGGCGACGGTCAGGGTCGAGCGGAACACGCCCTCGGCCGTGACCGGGCTGGGATCGCCCGAGGCCTCGGGACCGTCGTTCAGGCCGAGGACATAGGGGGTGACCTTGCGGGCCTCGGCGATGTCAGCGACCGACACGCCGACGTCTTCCGCCGCATAGTAGAGGCCGCCCAGCGTATCGACGGCGCGGCCGAAGGCGCGGAACAGCTCCGGCGTCTTCTGGCTGCGGCTGTCGCCGATGATGACCGACTTGCCGCCCCCCATCTCGAGGTCCGCGACGGCGTTCTTGTAGCTCATGCCCCGCGACAGACGCAGCACGTCCTCAAGCGCTTCCGCGCTGGACGCATAGTTCCACATCCGGGTGCCGCCGACGGCCGGGCCGCGTGCGGTCGAGTGAACGGCGATAATGGCGCGCAGGCCGGTCTTTTCGTCAAAGACGGCGTGAACGCCTTCGTGGTTCGCGAAGGACGGGGAATCAAACAGCGTCATGCTCACCTGAGCGTCTCCCGGGGTGTTTTTTTGTTGCGCGGGTGCTTACGCCCCGGCGCTTAACACCGCAAGCATGGCGGTTTCACGTCAGCGTGGGCGTCGCGCTGGACATGCTTGGGTTCTGCGGGCGTAGTGCGCCATTCCACGAACGGAGTGCGGTGCATGCTTCGAGAGATGTTCTCGATCGCGGTTATCGGTCTGGCGCTGTCAGGCTCGCCCGCCTCGGCCCAGACAGTCCCGCAACCGGTGACATACGCGTCGACCCAGCCTCTGGCTTTGACGGCCGAAGAGAAGGCCGATCTGATTGCGAAAATCCAGGAAGCCCAGACGGACCTTCGAAGCGGCGCCCGTCTCTATTTTCAGCTTCTGTCGGGCGCGCCCGCCGCATATCCGATGACAGCGATGTCTCCGAGAGACGCGTTCCTGAACGCCAGTTTCGACCAGCCCGCCAGCATGTTGCGTCAGCCTACCGACAACCCCAGCTGGAGACCGTATCGTTTGACGCTGACGCCCAATGGCGTCGGCAATCTCCTTTGGGACGTCGAGGTCGTGCTGGGCTTCAACGGTCAGATCGAGCGGATCGAAATGTTCTATCGGTACCCTCCCCCTTTCTGATCAGTGATCGGCCTTCCTCGCCAGCATCGGCAACACCTCCGCTGCGCCCGATGGTAGAGGCGCAGACGCGTCCCTGAGCCAGGCCTCGACGTCGCGATAGACTGTCTCCGCCTGCAGATCCCGGTTCAGGATATGCCAGCCGTCCGGATAGAAGGCGGTGCGGAAACCCGGCCGGTCCCCCGCCCGCTCGAGCGCCCGGCGCATCGGGTCCTTCCGGATGACGTTGTCGTGGCCGCCGTACAGCAGCAGGGTCGGCGCGCGGATGTCGCCCAGCCGGATCGAGGCGCGCTCCATCAGATCGACGAGGCCGTACAGGGCGTCGAACCGCGTCGGCAGGATGCTGTTCGGGTCGCGGCCGTTGCGGATCAGCTCCAGCCGGTTGTCCGAAGCAGGCAGATCCTTGACCGCCCATTCCGGGGCGCCGACGGCGCGGTCGCCCATGGCGCGGGCGGCGATCCACAGGCCGGCCGAGTTGACCGGCCCCTGCGCCGACCAGCCCCAGACCGCGGGGGCCAGCAGGACGACGCGGTCGGCCGCCGGCGGACGGTCCGAGCCGAAGGCGGCGACGGCGACCGCGCCGCCCATGCTTTCGCCGACGACCGCGATCACCGCGCGAGGATGGAGCGCCCGCGCCAGGGCGACCGTCGTGCGCAAATCGTCCGCCATCCGCGCCTCGCCGGCCCAGACGCCGCGACCGGGCGCGCCGCCGAAGCCGCGTTGGTCGAAGGCCCAGGTCTCGATCCCCCGCTCGGCCCACCAGGGTCCCGCGAGGCGGAACGAAGCGCGGCTGTCGTTCATGCCGTGCAGGCCGATGACCACCGCCCAGGGTTCGCCCTCGGGCGTCCAGCGGGCCAGCGGCAGGCGCGCGCCGTCGTCCATGACCAGCGCCCGCGCCTCCAGCACGGGGCCGGCGAACCCGGGCGGCGGGGTCAGGGGCGGCTGGATGGCGGGCGTGGCGCAGGCCGCGAGGGTCAGGACAGCAGACAGGGCGGCCATGGCGCGGATCATGAGGTCAGGATGCCACGCACCCGCTCGCGCAGCCAGGGCAGCACCTCTTCCTCGAACCACGGGTTCTTCCGCAGCCAGGCGGTGTTGCGCCACGACGGATGCGGCAGGGGCAGGATGTCCGGGGCGTAGTCGCGCCACGCCCGCACCGTTTCGGTCATGTTCGGCCTCGCCCGTTCGCCCAGGGCCCACGCCTGGGCGTAGCCGCCGACCGCCAACGTCAGCTCGACCCGCGGGAGTTCGGCGAGCAGGCCTGGGCGCCACAACTCGGCGCAGCGGCGCGGCGGCGGATAGTCGCCGCCTTTGGGGGCCGTTCCCGGATAGCAGAAGGCCTGGGCGGCCACGCCGATGCGGCGGTCGGCATAGAAGGTCTGATAGTCGACGCCGAGCCAGTCGCGCAGGCGGTCGCCGGACGGATCGGTGAACGGCAGGCCGCTCTCGTGCACGCGTCGACCCGGAGCCTGGCCGCAGATCAGCAGCCGGGTCTCGGGAAAGACGTGGACGACCGGGCGCGGCGTATGCGGCAACTGGCCGAGGCAGGCCCGGCAGGCGCGGATGTCGGCGAGGACGGCGTCGAGGCTCATGGCCCCACCCTCCGCTCATCCCGGCGAAAGCCGGGACCCGGGTCTGTCCAGCTTGACGCCGGCGTTTCAGGACTGGCGTTCGAGCACGGTTGGAACGACCGGTCACCCAAAGCACTGGGTCCCGGCTTTCGCCGGGATGAGCGGATCGGGGAGACCCTAGTCGTCATCGCTTTCGACGGCCGGCGGCAGCGCCGCCAGCGCCGCGGCGGTTTCCGCCTCGGTCGGCAAGCGCAGGCGGATGACGCCCTTGAAGGCGTTCGGATCGACCGCCTTGCCCTTCTTGGTGATCGTCAGGCGGCCCTGCCGCATCAGCCCCAGGGCGCAGGCGCGCACCTTGGGCAGCATGCGCTGCCATTGTTCGGGCTGCAGGTCCTTGGCCACGTCGGCGGGTTCGATGCTCTTGCCGCCGACGCCCTTGGGGTCGGCCTTCGCCAGTTTTTCGAAGATGGCGGATTCAATGGGGTCGCTCATCGCGCCTATATGCTGCATTGCGGGAACAGAAAGAAGGCGGAGTTCGAGATGGTCGCGAAAGTCACGGTTTCGGAGGGCGAGTTCGCGGGCTGGCAGATGTACGACCTGCACGGCACCTTCGATCAGGTGGTCGGGCCGTTCTACTTCAAGCCGGACCCCGACGGGCGGATGCGCTGCGCCTTCCGGGCCGAGCAAAAACATATGAACGCCGGCGACCGCATGCATGGCGGTTGCCTGATGACCTTCGCCGACATCGCCATGTTCCAGACCGCCTACCAGGAGATGGAGGGCGCCTCGGGCGTGACCGTGTCGCTCGATTCCACCTTCATCGACGGCGCCTATGTCGGTGAACTGGTCGAGGCCACCGGCGAGGTCATCCGGGCCGGCAAGAGCCTGATCTTCGTGCGCGGCCAGATCCACGCCGGCGATCGGGTGCTGATGACCTTCTCGGGCGTGATCCGGAAATTCCAGCCGCGCGGCTGATCAGACTCCGAACCAGGGATCCCACGGATCGGCGCTGATCAGGCCCTGATCGTCGAGGATCGCCATCCGTCCTCCGTGACCGTCGGAGAACAGCGGAGCCGGTTCGACGACCAGCACATCCTCAAGCCCGGGCAGGACCTGGACGTCGCCGTCCTTGTCCGACAGGAGCGGCGACGGCGCGAACGAGGACAGCGACACCACGGCGCCATTGGAGAAGCGCAGCGACTCGACGCCGTAAAGCAGATCGACTCCGTCGCGTCCCGCCGTCAGGTCGGTGACCTGCCAGCCGCCTTCGACGGCCACGACCGAATAGTCGGCCTGCAGGCCCTGCATGACCGCGATGTCGCTTCCGCCGCCACCATTCAGGACGTCGTCGCCGTTCAACCCTTTCAGCACGTCGGCGCCGGCGCCGCCGGTCAGCGTGTTGGCGGCGGCGTTGCCGATACCGGTGAAGGCGCCGGCGCCGGTGTAGGCCAGGTTCTCGACGTTGGTCCTGAGGGTGTAGGCGGCCAGCGCCGTCTGCACCGTGTCAATGCCCTCGCCGGCGACCTCGACGATGGTGTCGCCCGCCACCGAGACCACATAGGTGTCGTCGCCAAGGCCTCCGTACAGTTCATTGGCCACGCCGGCCCCGCCGACCAGCGTGTCGTTTCCGGCGTAGCCGAGCAGGAGGTCGCGCGCCGCGCCGCCGGTGATGACGTTGCCCAGGGCGTTGCCCTGCCCCGTGAAGGCGGCGGCGCCGGTGTAGGTCAGGGTCTCGACCTCCGCGGCGAGCTTGAATTTCGCGAGACTGGTCTGGACGCCGTCCGTTCCCTGGCCGGCCAGTTCGACGATGGAATCGCCGACGGCCGAGACCACATAAAGATCGTCGCCCAGGCCGCCCTGCATCTGGTTGGCCACGCCCGTGCCGCCGATCAGAACGTCGGCGCCGTCCAGACCCAGCAGTGTGTCGCGCCCCTCGCCGCCGGACAGGGTGTTGGCGGCCGCATTGCCGACCAGCAGGTCGTCGAAGGCCGAGCCGGTCGCGTGCTCGATGCTGACGAGGGTGTCGGTGGAGCCGTCGCCGTCGTTGAGCGTGACACCGAGATTGAGCCGGACGTTCACCCCGGCCGCGGCCGCCGCGTAGCTGGCGGTGTCGAGGCCCGCTCCGCCGACCAGCTGATCCGAGCCGGCCCGGCCGGACAGGACGTCGTTCGCCGCGCCGCCCGTCAGGATGTTCGCCTCCGCATTGCCCACGCCAATGAAGGCGCCGACGCCGATGTAGGTCAGGTTCTCGACGTTGGCGGCGGTCAGCGTATAGGCGCCGAGCGTGGTCTTGACCGTATCGGTTCCACCGCCGGCCGCCTCGATCAGCGTGTCGCCGGCGACCTGCACCACATAGATGTCGTCTCCGGCGCCGCCATGCAGTTCATTGGCCGCGCCGGTCCAGCCGTTCAGGGTGTCGTTGCCGTCGAGCCCGAGCAGGACGTCGGCGCCGGCCTTGCCGGTGATCACGTTGGCGCTGCCGTTGCCGGACCCGACGAAGGCGCCGGAACCGGTGTAGGTCAGCGCCTCGATCTGGTCGCGCAAGGTGTAGGACGACAGCGCGGTCTGGACCGTATCGTAACCTTCGCCGGCGTATTCGACGATGGTGTCGCCGAGGACCTCGATAACGTAGGTGTCGTTCCCGACCCCGCCGTACAGCTCGTTGGCCGGTCCCGCGCCGCCGGCGAGGCGGTCATTCCCGGCGTGGCCGATCAGCACGTCGTGAGCCGCGCCGCCGGTGATCTCGTCTGCGAAGGCGGTGCCGATCAGGACGCCGGAGCCGTTGATGACGGTGCCGTCCTGGCCGTTGACGGTGATCGTCAGGATGGCGGTCGAACTGACGCCCGCCGAGTCGGTGATGGTGTAGGCGAAGGTGTCGGTCCCGGTCTGGCCCTCGAGCAGGGTCCGGGCCACGGCCGCGGGGGTGAAGACGTAGGAACCGTCGGCCTGGACCGTGAGGCTGCCCCAGTCGCCGGCGATCGGCTGGCCGACATTGGCGGCCTGGCCCTCGACGGCGGTGACGCTGATCGTGCCGCCGGACGCCGCGAAATCATTCGAAAGAAGGCCGGCGGGCGCAGCCACCGTCAGGGCCTGCGTTTCCCCCGTGCCCCCGGCATCCGCGGCGGCGGCGGTTCCAGCCTCGACCGCGAACTCGACCGTTTGGGGCGCGCTGGAGGTCAGGCCATCCGAGACGACGTAGCTGAACGAGGCGACGCCCGTGAAGCCGGGCGTGGGATTGAAGGTGAACGCTCCGGTCTCCGGATCGATGGTCACGACCCCGTTCCGGGTCGAACCGCCGACCAGGGCGTAGGTCAGGGCGTCGCCGTCGGGGTCGGTCGCATCGCCCAGCGTGCCGGTCACCGCCTGGCCGGGGGCGGCCTGGGCCCCGACGGCGTCCTCGCCCGTGATCGAGGGCGCGTCATTGACCGGCGAGGCCTCGCCCGGATCCCAGCCGGCGATGGCGGCGTCGAGCGCGGCGATCTCCGACGGCGACAGGCTTTGGGCGGCTTCGGCCTGGTTGAGCTCCAGCAGATCGTCGAACTGGGCGTTGTGCGGCGGCGCGTTGAACTTCAGCGCCACGCCGAGCCAGAAATAGGCGTCCGACGGGGAGGCGCCGACGCCTTCGCCATCCAGATACCGGCGGCCCAGCGCATAGGCGGCCTCCATCTGGCCCATGTTGGCGGCCTTGAGGAAGCCCTCGACGGCCAGAGCCTTGTCCTGGGGCGCGCCGAGACCGAGATGGTCGAGGATGGCCAGCCGGTAGACGGCGTCCTTGTTGGTCGGTAGCGACTCGAGCAGTTCGCGGGCCTGGACGTAGTCCCGCTCTCCGCCCTCGCCCGAGGTGTAGAGGCGTGAGAGGAGCAGCCGGGCGTCCGGCACCACGGGAGACGCCAGTTCGAGGAACTCGCGCGCCAGCGCCTTGTCCATGGTCACGCCGTTGACCCCGGCGTTGAGCCAGGTCGCGTAATGGTAGGCGGCGTTCTGATCGCCCTCGTAGGCGAGCCGGACCGTATAGTAGACCCAGTTCTCCATATCGCCCTGGAGCAGATACTGGTTCACCACCGTATCGAACGACGGGAGGGCGGGCGCCTGGCCCGACGGATGGACGGTCAGGACGACGGTCTTCTCACCGGAGCCCACCTGGCCGTCGGTGGTGCGATAGCGGAACGAGGCCTCGCCGGTGAAACCCGCGGTCGGGGTGAAGGTGTAGTGACCGCTCTCCGGATCGAGGTCCAGCGTGCCACCGACGACAGAGCCGGCGACGAGCTCGAACGTCAGGACGTCGCCGTCGATGTCCGTGCCCTTGAACAGGGTGAACTCGAACGGTTCGCCAGCCTCGATCTGGGCCGTTTCATTGCGGGTCGTGAGCAGCGGCGCGTCATCGATGCCGCCGATATAGACGATGACGCTGATCGGGGCCGAGGTGTTGACCCCGTCCGACACCGTATACTGGAACACCGACGCGCCGACGTAGTCGGTCGGGCCGAAATGGTTGGCCGGAGGCGTGAATACGAACTCGCCCGTGTCCGGGTCGATCGTGACCGTTCCGTTGCGCACCGAGCCCGAGACCAGGCTGAAGGTGGCGTTGTCCATATCGACACCGGCGGCGCCGGCGAGGACGCCGGTCGCGTCCTGATCCTCAAGCCCGTAGTGCAGCTCGGGATCGAGGCCGCTGGCTCCGACGGGCGTCGCCGGAGTCTGGGTCCGGACGGTGATGTTGGCGAGGTCGAGGAAACCCGTCGGCGCGTTGTCGGCGTCCTCGTTCAGCACGACGAGATGCAGGGTGGCGTCGACATACGACAGGGTCTGCGCGAGGTCGAAGGGCTGATAGCGGTCTGCCCAGTCTCCCTCGAAGGTCTCGTAGTTGCCGGCGTAGGTCCAGTCGGCCGGGTCGTCGCTGATCCGCAGCGTGATGGTGGTCCAGTCGTCGGTGACCTGGCCCATCATGTCGCCGCCGGTGTTCGCCCAGTTGGTCACCTGAAGGCCGACATAGAAATTCTGCAGCAGGCCGGTCTCGGGCACGTAGCGGCACAGCCAGATCGCCAGCTTGCCCCCGTTGGCGAGGAAGTCCGTGCCGCGCACGGTGATCTCGAATTCCGCGTCCTGGAGGTTGAGGACGCCCGGTGAGCCCTGGGTCGGCGTCGACAGGTGCGCCACGAGCCAGATGGCTCCGACGCCGTCGATGTGGTTGGCGTCCAGGCCGCCAGGGGCCTGCAGGCGGGTGAACTGCTCGTACTCGCCGCCGGGTTCGGTCACCACCGACGGCGGCAGCCAGGTCGTCCACGGACCGAGGCCGTAGGTGAAGTCCCAGCTGTACTCGTAGGGAGGCGGGAAGACCGGATCGGCCTCGACAGGTTCCCCGCCGTCCACTGCCAGCTCGGTGACCTGCATACGCGCCTCCTGATATCCGCCCGAGCGGATAAACGCTGCGCGGGTCGGGAGCAACCGGGCTCAGCCATACCGCGAATATGCAAGACGCGCGGGGACGCGGAACGAAACCGCCGCGCTCCGCGCATCAGCCGTCGATGATGTCCTGCAGAATTGTGGCCATTCTGTCGCGCATCCTCTCACATTCCTCGGACTTCAGGCCGAAGCCGCCCGTGATCTCACGACTGACCGCCATGCCCATCACGAAGGCGGCCGCCAACCTGGCGCGGACCGCCGCGTCGGACCCGCCGACCCACTCGGCGAACGGATTGAAGAAGCGCTCGTTGCCGGTGCGCTGGACAAGCTCCATGGCCTTGGTCGATCCAACCGAGCGCAGCAGGACCAGCAGCCCCTTGAGCTTGCTCTCGCTCTTGCCTTCGAAGATGGCCTCGTGCGCGATACGACGACCGAAGGTGGACCGGTCGCCTTCCATCAGCGTCGCGCCGTTCTCACAGCTGTCGAGCACGGCGGTGAACAGATCTTCCTTCGAGCCGAAATAGCGGGACACCAGGGCGGCGTCGACGCCCACGTCCCGGGCGATGTCCCGCATGCCGACGTCGTCATAGCTTTCGCGCGCGAACCGCTCGCGCGCGGCCTCCAGAATGGCGGCGCGGGTCGCCTCGGCATTTCTTGGCCGAGGCGCGACATGACAAAACAACAGGATAGCTCCTGACAAAGCCCCATGGCCTATATGGCTTTGTCAACGCCCGTTGACAAGCGCGGTTGCAATCACCATTAAGTCACCGGGCGTTGACTACCGGCTTCCTCCCCGATCGCCGCGGTCGACTGAGACAGGGATTTGCTCCCTTACGGAGACTTGCATTCATGCGCACGGTGAAGATCGTGGCCGCGTCCGCCTTGATGGCGGCCGCGCTCTATGGCTGTTCCTCAAAGAGCGAGGCCCAGGCTCCGCCGGCGCCGTCGGTGACCGTCGCCGTGCCGCTGGTGCAGGCCGTCCAGGACTGGGACGAGTTCACGGGGCGCTTCGAGGCGACCCAGTCGGTCGAGGTGCGCGCCCGCGTCGGCGGCTATGTCTCGGGCGTCCATTTCCGTGACGGCGACTATGTCCGGCGCGGCCAGGTGCTGTTTACGCTTGACCCGCGCCCCGCCCAGGCCGCCCTGGCCTCGGCCCGGGCCCAGCTGGCCCAGGCGCAGGCCCAGCTGGCGCTGGCGCGGAGCGAACTGGCCCGGTCTGAGGCCCTGCTGGAATCCCAGGCCGTGTCGCAAGCCGAGGTCGACACCCGCCGCGGCGCGCTGCAGACGGCCGAAGCCGCCATCGCCGCCGCCAACGCCAACGTCCGGGCGCGGCAGCTGGATCTCGAGTTCACGCGGGTGACGGCCCCGATCTCCGGTCGGGTGTCGGACCGCCGCGTCGACGCGGGCAACCTCGTCGCCGGGGGATCGTCCGCCGCGGACGTGCTGACGACTGTCGTCTCCAGCGCGCCGATCCATTTCGTGTTCGACGGCTCCGAGGCCGTGCTGCTGAAATACCAGCGACAGGTCCGCCGGGGCCCCGCCCCGATCCAGATCCGCCTGCAGGACGAGAGCGGTTTCAGCCGCTCGGGCACGCTCGATTTCACCGACAACGCGGTGGACACGTCGTCGGGCGTGATCCGCCTGCGCGCCCTGATCCCCAACGCCGACGGCTTCCTGAAGCCGGGCATGTTCGGTCAGGCGCGCCTCGCGGGCGCCGGGACCTACAACGCCATGCTGGTGCCCGACGCCGCCATCGCCACCGATCAGGCCCGGCGCATCGTCTATGTGGTCGCCGCCGACGGTTCGGTGGCGCCCAAGCCGGTGCAGCTGGGTCCGCTGGTCGACGGCCTGCGGGTCATCCGTTCCGGCCTGCTGCCGACCGACCGCGTCATCATCAACGGCGTCCAGCGCATCCAGCAGCCGGGCATGAAGGTTCAGGCCCGCAACGGCCAGATCCGCCCTGTCGCGCGCGAGACGCAGGTTCCGGTCACCCAGTCCGCGCCGGCCTCGACCGCGACCTTCGCCAACAGCCTCTCCTCGGGCGACTGATCCGGCCATGAATATCTCACGCTTCTTCATCGACCGGCCGATCTTCGCGGCCGTGATCTCGGTGTTCATCACGCTGCTCGGCGTGTTCGCCTATCCGCTGCTGCCCCTGTCGCAGTATCCGGAGATCGCGCCGCCGACGATCGCGGTCACGGCCGTCTATCCGGGCGCCTCGGCCGAAACCATGGCCGAGACCGTAGCCGCGCCGATCGAGCAGGAGGTCAACGGCGTCGAGCGCATGCTCTATCTGTCGTCGTCCTCGACCTCGGACGGGGTGGCGACCATCACCGTCACCTTCGAGCCAGGCACCGATCTCGACGCCGCCCAGGTGCTGGTCCAGAACCGCGTCGCCCTGGCCGAGCCCCGACTGCCTGAACCCGTGCGCCAGATCGGCGTGACGGTGAACAAGCAACAGCAGGACTTCCTGCTGATCGTCGGCCTGACCTCGCCCGACCGCAGCCTGGCCAACGATTATATCGGCAACTACGCCAACTCGACCCTGCGCGACCGCTTCCTGCGCCTCGACGGCGTGGGCGCCGTGCAGGTGTTCGGCGGCGGCAACTATTCGATGCGGGTCTGGATCGACCCCAGCAAGGCGGCCGCGCGCAACCTGACGGCCCAGGAAATCGTCGGCGCCCTGCGCGGACAGAACAGTTCCGCCGCCGCCGGCGCCATCGGCCAGCCGCCCTTCCCCACCAACGCCGCGGCCTTCCAGCTGCCGGTGCAGGTGCAGTCGCGCCTGAGCGATCCCGACCAGTTCGGCAATATCGTCATCAAGACCGACGCCCAGGGTCGAACGACCCGGGTGCGTGATGTCGCGCGCGTCGAACTCGGCTCGCAGGACTACGGCATCCGCGGCTATTTCGATGGCCAGCCGGGCGTCGCCCTCGCCATCCAGCAGCAGCCCGGCGCCAACGCGCTGGAGACCGCGGAGCTGGTCCAGGCCGAGATCGAGGCCGTACGCGCCCAGCTGCCCCCGGGCATGGCGATCTCCGTTCCCTACAACCCCACCGAATTCGTCGCCGAATCCGTCGAGGCGGTGCAGCACACCGTGTTCGAGGCGATGATCCTGGTGGTGCTGGTGGTCATCGTCTTCCTGCAGACCTGGCGCGCCGCCATCATCCCCATCGTGGCGATCCCCGTGTCGCTGGTCGGCACCTTCGCGGTGCTGCTGGGGCTGGGGTATTCGATCAACTCGCTGTCGCTGTTCGGCCTCGTGCTGGCCATCGGCATCGTGGTCGACGACGCCATCGTCGTGGTCGAGAACGTCGAACGCTACATCCGCCTGGGCCTGACCCCCAAGGAGGCGGCCTACCGGTCGATGAAGGAGGTGTCCGGCGCGCTGATCGCGATCGGCCTGGTGCTGGTGGCGGTGTTCGTGCCCACGGCCTTCGTGCCCGGCATTCCCGGCATCTTCTACCAGCAGTTCGCGGTGACCATCGCCTCGGCCTCGGTGATCTCGCTGCTGGTGTCGCTCACTCTGTCGCCGGCCATGGCCGCGGTGCTGCTGAAGCCCCACGACCTGAGCCACGCGCCGACCCGCAAGCCGGGCCCGCTCGGCACGGTCGCCTACTATGGCGGCTGGGCCGGACGCCGGTTCAACGAGGGCTTTGACTGGCTGTCCGACAAGTACGGCCGGCTGACCGCCCGGCTGGTGCGGACCGTGGGCCTGGTGCTGGCCATCTATGTCGGCCTGCTGGCCCTGACGGCCTGGCGCGTGGTCGACACCCCGACCGGCTTCATCCCGGACCAGGACCAGGGCTATCTGATCGGCGTCATCCAGTTGCCCGCGGGCGCCTCGCTGGAACGCACCGAGGCGGTGATGACCCAGGCCCGGACCATCATCGAGAAGACCGAGGGCGTGGACGGCACCGTGGCCTTCGCCGGCCTCGACGGCTCGAGCTTCTCGTTCGGCTCCAACGCCGCGACGATCTTCGTGCGCCTGAGCGATTTCGAGGAGCGCAAGACGAGGGAAACGGCCGCGGCGGCGCTGGCCGGGGCCATCACCGGCGCGACCTTCGGCATCGAGGACGCCAACATCTTCGTCATCGCCCCGCCGTCGGTCCAGGGTCTGGGCAACGGCAACGGCTTCAAGATGATGGTGCAGGATCGCGGCGGCCAGGGCTATCGCGCCCTGGAAGGGGCCACCTTCGCCATGATGGGCGCGGCCGCGCAGCAGCCGGAACGGGTGCAGCAGGTGTTCTCGCTCTACAACACCGGCTCGCCGCGCGTGTCCGCCGACGTGGACCGCGACCGGGCGCTGATGATGGGCGTCCAGCCCGACGACGTGTTCGATACGCTCGGCATCTATCTGGGTTCGTCCTACATCAACGACTTCAACTTCCTGGGCCGCACCTTCCGGGTCACGGCCCAGGCGGAGCCGGCCTATCGCGACGACGTCGCCGACATCGCCAACCTGAAGACCCGCTCGGCCTCCGGCGCGATGGTGCCGATCGGCTCGGTGGCGACGCTGAGGGACGATTCCGGTCCGGCCCGCGTGGTCCGCTACAACCTGTTCCCGGCCTCGGAGCTGCAGGGACAGGCGGCGCCCGGCGTGTCGTCGGGCCAGGCGCTCGACACCATGGAGCAACTCGCCGCGGCGACCTTGCCGCCGGGCTTCTCCTACGAGTGGACCGAACTGGCGCTGCAGGAGAAGATCTCGTCCGGCGGCACTACCCTCGTCTTCCTGATGGCCGTGGTGTTCGTCTTCCTGGTCCTCGCGGCCCAGTACGAGGCCTTCACCCTGCCGCTGGCCATCGTGCTGATCGTACCGATGTGCGTGCTGGCGGCGATGCTCGGGATCGGCCTCCGGGGCCTGGACAACAACATCCTGGTCCAGATCGGACTGGTGGTGCTGATCGCACTGGCCGCGAAGAACGCCATCCTGATCGTGGAGTTCGCCAAACAGGCCGAGGAGGAACAGGGGCTGAGCCGGTGGGACGCGGCCGTGCAGGCCGCCCGCACCCGCCTGCGCCCGATCCTGATGACGTCCTTCGCCTTCATCTTCGGCGTCGTGCCGCTGATGCTGGCGACCGGCCCCGGCGCCGAAATGCGCCAGTCGCTGGGCACCGCCGTCTTCTACGGCATGCTGGGCGTGACCCTGTTCGGCCTGATCTTCACCCCCGTCTTCTACGTCGTCAGCCGCTGGCTGGCCTCGAAGCTGCCGAGTCGGCCGGAGAAACCGCAAACCATCCCCACCACCCACGGCCTGCCGCCGCATGACGCCGACCCCGCGCCGGCCACGCCGCGGCTGGGAGACGCCTGATGACGACCCGTTCCTCTCTCCGGTTCCTGACCGCAACCGCCGGCGCCAGCCTGTTGCTGGCCTCGTGCGCGGTCGGGCCGAAGGCGCCTGACGCGACCCTTCCCCCCTCCGCGTCGGGCGCCTTCATCGGGGCCGCGGCCCCCGCCGTGACGGCGCAGGCCGCGCGCGACGACTGGTGGCGGCTGTACGACGACCCGGTGCTGGACGGCCTGATCGGCCAGGCCCTGACCGAGAACAACGAGCTGGAGGCCGCGGCCGCCAACCTGCGCCGCGTCCGAGCCGCGCTGGGCGAGGCTCGCGTCGGCCGCCTGCCCGGAACGACCACCACGGCGGCGTTCAACACCGGCCGACCCTCGGCTGCGACCGTGCCGGGCCTGCCGCCCGGAACGGAAGCGCCCGAGACCGACACCTATGACGCCGGGCTGGACGTCTCGTATGAGGTCGACCTGTTCGGCCGGGTGGAATCGACCATCCGCGCCGCCCGGGCCGACGCCGGGGCCGCCGAGGCGGCGCTGGACATCGTGCGCGTCACCGTCGCCGCCGAGACCGCCCGGGCCTATGCCGACGCCTGTTCGGCCAACGCCCAGATCGCGGTGGCGGAGCGGACCATCGAGCTGCAATCGAACACCGTCGATCTGACCCAGCGTCTGCTCGACGCCGGATCGGGCAACGGTCTGGACACCGCCCGCTCCCGATCGGCGCTGGAAACCACCCGCGCCTCGCTGCCGCCCCTGCGGGCCCAGCGGGACGGGGCCCTGTTCCGTCTGTCGACGCTGACCGGACGCACGCCGGCCGAGGCCAGCGAAGCGGCCCGCGCCTGCCAGCGGCCACCCCAGCTGACCCAACCGATCCCGGTCGGCGACGGCGCGGCCCTGCTGGCCCGGCGTCCCGACGTGCGGCAGGCCGAGCGCAACCTGGCCGCCGCGGCGGCGCGGGTGAACGTGGCGACGGCGGATCTGTATCCGCGCATCACCCTGGGCGGATCTCTCGGCGCCACGGCGCTGGAGGCCGACGGTCTGGGCGACAGCGAGAATTTCCGCTTCTCGGTCGGACCGCTGATCAGCTGGTCGTTCCCCAATGTGTTCGCCGCCCGGGCGCGTATCGAACAGGCCAGCGCCGGTTCGGACGCCGCGCTGGCGACATTCGACCAGACGGTGCTGGTCGCGCTGCAGGAGACGGAAACGGCCCTGGCCAACTACGCCAACGAACTGGACCGCCGCTCGGCGCTGCAGGCGGCGCGGGACCAGGCGGCTACCGCCGCCCGGCTGTCGCGCCTGCGCTTCGACGCCGGGGCCGACAGCTTCCTGACGGTGCTGGACGCCGAACGGACGCTGGCCGGAGCCGACGCCCAGCTGGCCGCCTCGGACGCGCTGGTCACCACCTACCAGATCGCCCTGTTCAAGGCGCTGGCGGGCGGCTGGAGCGAAGGCTGACCGACACGACTTCGCACCTGCAAAATGGGGGTTGACGCCTCCCGTCCGGTTCGCCACCGTAAGGGCACTCATCAAGACCGGCTGAGGGATAGGCCCTTTGACGCCGGGGCAACCTACCAGGATCCACCCGATCCTGGAGATGGTGCCAACTCCTGCGGGGTTCCTTCGGAGCCGCGAGAGATGAGTGGAGCGACGGCCCCTTCGCGTCCGGGGCCCGGCCGACTCCACGGGTCTGTCACCGCACGAATTGGTTCGCCCCGCCGGTTTCGCTGAGCGAGAGCGGAGCGGACCGTGGCGTCCCCAGATCTGACCGGCCAGGACTGGCCCCTCGATGAGGTCCCCGGGCGCGACGTCCGCGCCGTCGTGCCGCGGGATTTCCGGCTGGAGTCGGGCGAACGCCTCTCCGCGGCCGAGGTGACCGGCCGCCTCTACGGGCCCGACCGCGGTCCGCTGATCGTCGTCGTCGGCGGCATCTCCAGCGGCCGGTTCGCGGCGCGCTGGTGGCCATGGGCGGTCAAGGCCGGCGGTCCGATCGACCTGAACCGGGCCCGCGTGCTGGCGTTCGACCTGCCCCCCGGCAAGGACGAGCCGGGCGTCACCATCACCACCGCGGATCAGGCCCGCCTGCTGGCCCTGCTGCTCGAGGCGCTCGATGAACCGCGTGTCGATGCGTTCGTCGGAGCCTCCTACGGCGGCTGCATCGGCCTGGCCTTCGCCGCCGCCTTTCCGGACCGGATCGGGCATCTGGTGGCGATCTCGGCGGCGCACAGGACCCATCCCGCCGCCACCGCCTGGCGCGGCGTTCAGCGCCGCCTGCTGGCCTTCGCCCGCGAATCCGGCCGTGAGGCCGAGGGAGTGGCGCTGGCCCGCGAGCTGGCCATGGCGACCTATCGCACGCCCGACGAGTTCGCCCTGCGCTTCGCCTCAACGCCGCCGGCCGAGGCGGGCGCGCCCTATCCGGTCTGCGACTATCTGATCGCGCGCGGCGCCGACTATGCGGAGGTCACCTCGGCCGCCCGCTGGATTTCCCTGTCGGATTCGCTGGACCGCCACGCCGTGGCGCCGGAGGCGGTCCGCTGCTCGCTGACCGTCGTCGGCTTCACCTCCGACCGGCTGGTGCCGATCGAGGACAGCCGCGAGCTGGCCGCCCGCGCGCCGAACCTGCGCCGCCTCGTCGAGGCCCCCTCGATGTTCGGCCACGACGCCTTCCTCAAGGAGCGCGAACTGGTCGGCCGCGCGCTGCACGACGCCCTCAGCCCCCTCTACGCCCTCCCCCAAAGCCCTCTGGCCCGCGAGATCGCCGCATGACCTCCTCCCCCGAAAACCACCCGTGTACGATCGCCGCGCGCCATGGGGTCAACAGCGATCCGGCGCACGGCGCGGTGATGACGCCGCTCTATCTGTCGTCGAACTTCAGTTTCGACGGACTGGATGGGAAGCGGCGCTACGACTACACGCGTTCGGGCAATCCCACGCGCGACGTGCTGGCCGAGGCGCTGGCCCGGCTCGAAGGCGGCTGCGGCGCGGTGGTGACGGCGACCGGCATGGCGGCGGTCGACCTGGCGCTGTGTTCGCTGGAGCCCGGCGACCTGCTGATCGCCCCGCATGACCTGTATGGCGGCACCCACCGCCTGCTGTGCGCACGGGTGAAGCGCGGCCATTTCGACGTGGCCTTCGTCGACCAGAACGACCGCGCGGCGCTCGACGCCGCCTTCGCCCGCAAGCCGAAGCTGATCCTGATCGAGACGCCGTCCAATCCGCTGATGCGCGTGGTCGACGTGGCTGATATCTGCGCCCGGGCCCACGCCGTCGGCTGCAAGGCGGCGGTCGACAACACCTTCCTGTCCCCGGCCCTGCAGCAGCCCATCGCTCTCGGCGCGGACCTGGTGATCCACTCGACCACCAAATACATCAACGGCCACTCCGACGTGGTCGGCGGCTGCGTGGTCGCGAAGGATTCCGCCGACCTCGAACAGCTGACCTGGTGGGCCAACTGTCTCGGCGTCACCGGTTCGCCGTTCGACGCCTGGCTGACCCTGCGCGGCGTCCGCACCCTGTTCGCCCGCATCGAGCGCCAGCAGGCCACGGCCGGGCGGGTCGCCGAGTGGCTGGACGCCCATCCTGCGGTGAAGGCGGTTCATTATCCGGGCCTGAAGAGCCATCCCGGCCATGCGGTGGCGGCGCGTCAACAGCGCGGGTTCGGCGCCATGCTGAGCTTCGAGCTGGCCGACATCGCGGCGGTGCGGACGCTGGTTGACGGGCTTGAGGTCTTCACCCTGGCGGAATCCCTCGGCGGCGTCGAAAGCCTGATCGCCCATCCGGCGCTGATGACCCATGCGGCCATGACGCCCGAGGCGCGGGGGACCGCGGGGATCACCGACGGCCTGCTGCGCCTGTCGATCGGGCTCGAACACCCCGAGGATCTGCTGGCCGACCTGTCGGCGGCGCTGGCGGCCGTGCCGGTTCCGCTCTCCGCCGAAGCCGCCTGAAGGACCGCCGGCATGACCGCCCTCCCCGCCGCCCGGCTCTCCCTCGACCCGTCCGCGGCGCCCGCCGTCGAGCCGGTCGCCCTTCTGCAGATCTCGGGCGAGCCGGCCGACGCGGCCTCGGCCGTGTATGGCGAGGTCCGGCGCGGTCGTCGGGTGGTGGCCGTCGTCGCGGGCGGCGATCGCGCGGTCGACCGTCTGGCGGCGGCGCTCGACGCCATTGGCGTGTCGAGCGTGACGCCTGCGGCCGGGGAAGCCCTGCTGCATGACGGCGTCACCCTCGTGGCCGGTCCGGACGCCGGTCCGCCGAGCCCCGGGAAGGGTCCGGCCGAGCCGCGCCGGGTAGCGCTGGCGGGATGTGGCGTGGTCGGCGGCGGCCTGTTGCCCCGTTTGCTGGCTGACGCCCGCTTCGAGGTGGTCGGCGTACTGGTTCGCGATCCCGGCAAGGTCCGGGACGTCACCATACCGGAGGGACTGCTGCTGGCCGATCCGACGGCGTTGCTGGCGCGCGAGCCGGACGTGCTGGTCGAGGCCATCTCGGACGGGTCGACCGGCCGGGCCCTGATCCGCCGCGCCCTGTCCCGCGGGATCGACGTGGTCAGCGCCAACAAACAGGCGATCGGCGCCGACCTGCCCGTCCTCAAGGCCCTGGCCGCAAGCGGCGGCGCGCGCCTGCTCTATTCCGCCGGCGTCGGCGGCGGCACGCCGGTGATCGAGACCGTGCGCCGGGCCCGCGACCATGCGCCCGTGGTGCGGATCGAGGCCGTCCTGAACGGCACCTGCAACTTCATCCTGAACCGTTTGGCGGAAGGGAGGGCGTTTGAGCCCGCCCTCGCCGCCGCGCGTGACGCCGGATTTGCGGAAGCCGATCCGTCCGCCGACCTGACCGGCCTCGACGCCGCCGCCAAGCTGGCCATCCTCGCCCATGAAGCCGCCGACTGGCGCTTGCCCGTCGACGGCGTCACCCGGGAAGCCCTGTCCGGGACGAGTGTTCTGCCGGCCGGGCGCGTGCGCCAGATGGCCAGGCTGGACCTGCCCGGACGCCGGGCGGCGGTGCGTTTTGAGGCGGTGGATGGGGACCTGCTGTTCGCGGGCCTGGCCGACGAAGGCAACGCCGTGCGCGTGACCACCGCCGACGGCCGCGTCTTCACCGCGACCGGGCGCGGCGCTGGCCGGGTTCCGACCGCCGAGAGCGTCTGGGCCGATCTGACGGAGCTTCTGGCCACGGGCCGCTGAGCACGGCCCTGATCCTTCAGGAGCCTTGAGGATTGGCTGAATGGGCCTGGGCGGCGCCGAAAGGCGGGTTGGCCCGGCGACGGCGCGAAGCGGCCATCCACTGATCGGCCAGCCCGAGCAGTCCCTCACGACGGACCTGGTCCGGCTCGCGCACTGCTTCAGCGATCAGGTCCCTCACCTTCTGGCGGCATTCCTCGGCAGTGTGGAGAAGGGTCATATGTTGGGTTCACGACACATCTTGTCGAGGCAAACCGCCATCGTCCATGCGGGTTCCATATGGCCCCGGTGTCACCTGTTAGCGCTATCTCACCTTTCGGATCAGCCCCTTGGCGCCGCCGTCGAATCCCGCACGACCAGCGAAGGGTCCACTTCAGGCTGGGCCAGCGTGGCCGGATCCAGACCACGGCTGGGTGCGGTCAGCTTCTCAGCGGCCATCCGGCCCATGTCCCGGATCGGCAAGCGCACCGTGGTCAGGTTGGGCCAGACGCGCGAGGCCATCGGCAGGTCGTCGAACCCGACAATGGACAGGTCGCGCGGCACGTCGAAACCGGCGTCGCGGGCCGCCTTCATGACCCCGATGGCCATTTCATCGTTGCCGGCGAAGATGGCGGTGGGCGGCTCCGGCATGGCCAGCAGGCTGCGCGCCGCCTCGACCCCGGACTCGAAGGTGTAGGCGCCCTGCCGGATATAGGCGTCACTGAGGGAAACGCCGTGGTCGGCCAGACCTTCGCGGAATCCCCGCCCCCGTTCATGCGAGGAGCGGAAGCTGTCGGGTCCGGAGATGAAGGCCACCCGGCGGTGCCCCAGTTGCGCGAGATGCCGCGCCGCCTGCGCCGCGCCGCGGCTGTCGTGCGTCACCACCATGCAGGCCGGCTCGTCCAGCGAGACGGAGGCGATCCGCACATAGGGGCAGCCGGCCTCCTTCAGGATGGCGACGACCCGATCATCCTCGGATACCGACGGCGGCATGACGACGCCGAACAGCTTCTGGCGCACGACGAAGGCGCGCACCTCGCTCAGGAAGCTGTCGGCGGCCCGATCGCACGGGTGGACGACCAGTTCGAGACCCGAGCCGCGCACCGCGTCCAGCACGCCCTGCTGCATGTTGACCACGTAGTTGGGGCTGGGGTTGTCGTAAATCATCCCGACGAGGAAGGATCGCCGGAAAGCCAGCCCGCGCGCCTGCGGATCGGGCGAGAAGCCGTGTTCGGCGATGACCGCCTCGACCCGCTTGCGGGTTTCCTCCTTGACGAAGGGGGAGTTGTTGATGACCCGCGAAACAGTCTTCTTCGACACCTCGGCCAGGCGGGCGATGTCGTTGATGGTCGCAGGCTTGCCGGTCCGTTTGGGCTCGTTCACGCGGGTGAGTCTCTCTGGTCGAACATTGTCCTTAGGACAAAACCCGAACTTGTGCATTCCCCTTGGTCAAGGCCGGCCTGCGTTGACCAAGGGGGCAGCGCCGGATTCAAATTGACACCGGTTTCCATCCTGCGCAGAGTTTGCCGACCGGCGGTTCCCGCAATGGGGAAGCGCCATGACCTCGACGCCGGGGAACACAATATGGCGCAGAGGGGGCGAATCCGGCTTACGCTAGCCGCACAATGCTTGGGGAGGGACAATGACCGACGCCGCAGCCGAACAGCCCACGGTCGGACGCCGGGACGGGCTGGTGATCCTCGCCTCGTCGGTCGGGACGGTCATCGAGTGGTACGACTTCTACCTCTACGGCTCGCTGGCCGCGATCATCACCGCCCAGTTCTTTTCCGGCGTGAACGAGACCACCGGCTTCATCTTCGCGCTGATGGCGTTCGCGGCCGGCTTCGCGGTCCGGCCCTTCGGGGCGATCTTCTTCGGACGGCTCGGCGACCTGTGGGGCCGCAAGAACACCTTCCTGGTCACCATGATGCTGATGGGCCTGTCGACCTTCGTGGTCGGTCTGCTGCCGTCGTACGCGGCGATCGGCGTCGCGGCTCCGGCCGTCCTCATCCTGATGCGGCTGGTTCAGGGACTGGCGCTCGGCGGCGAGTACGGCGGAGCGGCCACCTATGTCGCCGAACACGCCCCGCCCGGGAAGCGCGGCTTCTACACCAGCTTCATCCAGATCACCGCCACCGCCGGCCTGATGCTGAGCCTGCTCGTCATCCTCGGCGTGCGCACCGTTCTGGGAGAAGAGGCGTTCACGGCCTGGGGCTGGCGGATCCCCTTCCTGGTCTCGATCCTGCTGCTCGGGGTGTCCCTGTGGATCCGGCTGAAGCTGGCCGAGAGCCCGGCGTTCCAGCGCATGAAGGCCGAGGGTCGCGGGTCGTCGACGCCGTTGAAGGACAGCTTCGGCAAATGGCCGAACCTGAAACTGGTGCTGCTGGCCCTGTTCGGCCTCGCCGCCGGACAGGCGGTGGTCTGGTACACCGGGCAGTTCTACGCCCTGTTCTTCCTCGAAAAGACGCTGAAGGTGGAGCCGGCGCTGGCCAATGTGCTGATCGCCACGGCCCTGGCGCTGGCCACGCCCTTCTTCGTCTTCTGGGGCTGGTTGTCGGACAAGGTGGGCCGCAAGCCGATCATCCTCGTGGGCTGCTTGCTGGCCGCCCTGACCTATTTCCCGCTGTTCCACGCCCTGACCGAAGCAGCCAACCCGCGGCTGGCGGCGGCGACTGCGGCCTCGCCGGTCGTGGTGATCGCCGACCCGGCGGACTGCGCCTTCCAGTTCGATCCGGTCGGCAAGACGGTGTTCGACAGTTCCTGCGACCTGGCCAAGTCATATCTGGCCAAGGCGGGGGTGAGCTACGAGACGGTGGCCGCGCCGCGCGGCGCGGTCGCCGAGGTCCGCATCGGTGAGACGGTCGTGCCGGGGCTGGCGGGCGACATTTCGGGCAAGGCGGCATGGGAGGCGGGGCTCGGCTCGGCCCTCGCCGCCGCCGGCTATCCGGCCCGGGCCGACAGCGCCCTGATGAACAAGCCGCTGGTCGTGGGCATCCTGTTCCTGCTCGTGCTCTATGTGACCATGGTCTACGGGCCGATCGCGGCGGCGCTGGTCGAGATGTTCCCCACGCGGGTGCGCTACACCTCGATGTCCCTGCCCTATCACATCGGCAACGGCTGGTTCGGCGGCTTCCTGCCGACCACCGCCTTCGCGATCGTGGCCGCCACCGGCAACATCTACTACGGCCTCTGGTACCCGGTCGTGATCGCGGCGCTGACGGTGGTCGTCGGCGGGCTGCTGATCCGCGACCGGAAAGACGTTGACATCCATGCCTGAAGATGCCTGAGGTCATGTCCTCGACGGCGGCGGCGCTGCTATTGCCGCTGTTCCTGCATTTCGGCCTGGTGACCGGGCTCTATGCGGCGCTGACCTGGGCACGTCTGGTGACGGTCCGACGCGGCGCGGCGAGCAAGAACGACTTCGCCCGGGCGGACGGAGACCCGCCGCTCTCGGCCCGGTTCCAGCGCAATCTGGCCAACCAGTTCGAGGCGCCGGTGTTCGCGTGGATCGGCGCCCTGTTGCTGATCCTGACGGCGCAGGCGACGACCTGGGACGTGGCCGCCGCCTGGGTCTTTCTGGCGGGTCGGCTCGCCCACACTTTCGTTCAGTGCCGCGGCGACAACGTCGCCCTGCGCGGCCAGGTGTTCATGATCAATTTCGTGGGCGTGCTCTGGCTGATGGGCCACGCCTTTCTGGCGGTCGCACTGATCTAGATCGCCGCCAGCGCCTGCTCGAGGTCGGCGTACAGGTCGTCGACGTTCTCGATGCCGACCGACAGCCGGACCAGGTTGTCGCCGATGCCGCAGCGGGTCTTGGCCTCGGGACTGTAGTCCGAATGCGTCGTGCTGGACGGATGCGAGACCAGGCTCTCGGTGCCGCCCAGGCTGACCGCCAGCTTGAACAGCTGCAGGGCGTTGAGCATGCGGAAGGCCTCGGCCTCGCCGCCCTTCAGGCGCAACGAAAAGGTCGAGCCCGCGCCGGAGCACTGCCGGGCGAAGATGGCGCGTTGGCCGGGCGAGCTTTCGGCCCCGCCGGCGTCGAGGACCGCCTCGACCTTGGGATGGCCGCGCAGGCGCCGGACCAGCTCCACGGCGTTGGCCTGGGACCGCTCCATGCGGATGTGCAGCGTCTCGAGGCTGCGCATCAGCAGCCAGGCGGTGTGCGGGTCGGTCACCGTGCCGCAGATCGTCCGCATCTCCGCCACCCGGGCCATCAGGTCGGCGCGGCCGAGGCAGGCGCCGGCGATCAGGTCCGAATGGCCGCCGACGTACTTGGTCAGGGAATACAGGATCAGGTCGGCGCCGTGCTCGAGCGGCTTCTGCCACAGCGGTCCGAGGAAGGTGTTGTCGACCACCAGCGGCGGGGGCTCCACCTGGCCCAGGGCCCGAATGGCGGCGGCGGCGGCCTGAAGGTCGATCAGCTGGTTGGTGGGGTTGGCCGGCGTCTCGACATAGACCGCGGCCAGCCGCCCGCCGCGCCCTTCCGCCCGTCCGGCGGCCTCGCCGATGGCGCGGGTCAGCGCCTCGCCGCCATCCCGATCCGCCACGCTGACCGTCTCGACGCCCATACGCGGCAGAATCCGGTCGAACAGATATTCGGTGCCGCCGTACGCCGGAGCCGTATAGACGACCACGTCGTTCGGACGGCTGAGCGCGAGGATGGTGGTCGAGATCGCCGCCATGCCGCTGGAGAAGACCAGCGCCTTGTCGGCCCCGTCCCACACCGCCAGCCGATCCTCGAGGATTTCGAGGTTGGGATTGTTGATCCGGGAATAGATCAGGCCCAGCGCCTCTTCCGGGTCCTTCTCGCGCAGACCGTAGGCCACCTCGAAGAACCGCTTGCCGTCCTCGGCGGACCGGAAGACGAAAGTCGAGGTCTGGAAAATCGGGGCCTTGATCGACCCCTCGGAGAGGGCGGGATCGTAGCCGTAGCCCATCATCAGGGTTTCGGGCGACAGGGGACGTTCGCCGAGGGTACGGCTGCGGTGACGACTCATACTGGAATGCTCCTCCGGCGGGGCTCCTAGAGCACGCCGCCGGTCGGGTCACCTTGCACTGCAAAAAGGGCGGTTTCCGTCTGGCCCCTCGGCTGGCCATCGTCACATTTCCCGCCTAGACAGGCGACGGCCATGGATCGCCGTCGGCAACAACGCGTTCATGGCCGGCAATCGCCCGATGCGGGGGGTCACCCGGGCTGCGCTTCCACGCGCCCGCGCGCCCTCCGACTGCTCTGTGTCTGGAAGGCCTGATGACGAAAAAGACCGCGCTGATTACCGGCATCACGGGCCAGGACGGCTCCTATCTGGCGGAATTCCTGCTCGAGAAGGGCTACGAAGTCCACGGCATCAAACGCCGTTCGTCGCTGTTCAACACCGAGCGGGTCGACCACATCTACCAGGACCTGCACGACGCCGACGTGCGCTTCCAGATGCATTTCGGCGACCTGACCGACACCTCGAACCTGGTGCGTATCATCCAGCAGGTGCAGCCGGACGAGATCTACAATCTCGGGGCCCAGAGCCATGTCGCCGTCAGCTTCGAGACGCCGGAATACACCGCCGACGTCGACGCCCTCGGCACCCTGCGCCTGCTCGAGGCCATCCGCCTGCTGGGCATGGAGAAGAAGACCAAATTCTACCAGGCCTCGACGTCCGAGCTCTACGGCCTGGTGCAGGAGCCGATCCAGAGCGAGACCACGCCCTTCTATCCGCGCAGTCCCTATGCGGTGGCCAAGATGTTCGCCTACTGGATGTGCGTGAACTACCGCGAGGCCTACGGAATCTTCGCGTGCAACGGCATCCTGTTCAACCACGAGAGCGAGCGTCGCGGCGAGACCTTCGTCACGCGCAAGATCACCCGCGGCCTTGGCGAGATCGCCCAGGGCCTGAGCGACTGTCTGTATCTCGGCAACATGGACGCCCTGCGCGACTGGGGTCACGCCAAAGACTATGTGCGCATGCAGTGGATGATGCTGCAGCAGGACGAGCCTGACGACTACGTCATCGCCACCGGCAAGCAGTACAGCGTGCGCCAGTTCGTCGAGGCCTCGGCCGCCCGCATCGGCGTGACGCTGCGCTGGGAAGGCACGGGCGTCAGCGAGGTCGGCATCGTCGAGGCGGTCGACGCGTCGCACGCCGTGACCCGCTGCCCCGCGATCAGGGAAGGCCAGACCATCGTCCGGGTCGATCCCCGCTATTTTCGGCCGACCGAGGTCGAGACCCTGCTGGGCGACCCGTCCAAGGCCAAGGCGAAACTGGGCTGGGAGCCCGAGATCACCTTCGAGGAACTGGTCGACGAGATGATGGAGGCCGACCTGCTGGCCGCCCGCAAGGCCTTGCTGATCAAGAACGCGGACTGGAGCTGAGCCCTTGGATCCGTTCGTCCGGCTGGATCAGACGACGCGCCGCCGCGAGGACGATCGCGGCTGGCTGGAGGTGCTCTACGAGAGCGACTCGATGGTCGTTAAGCGGTCCTTCTCAAGGGCCGGCGTGTTCCGGGGCCTGCATGTGCAGCGAGCGCCGTCGGAGCAGACCAAGGTCATCCGCGTTGTCTCGGGCGCCATCGCCGACGTCGTGGTGTCGATGGACGATCCGACGCGCGAACTGCACGTCACCCGACTGACGCCGGAGGACGGCTGGGTCAGGATTGGCGCCGAATACGCGCATGGCTTCTACGCCCTGCAAGACACTGTCTTTGAATATGTTTGCGACGGCGGTTACGATGAGGCGTCGGAACAGGCGTTCTCGATCGCGGACCGCCTGCCGGCCCTTCTGGGGGTCGACACGGTGATCCTGTCGGACAAGGACCGCGCGGCGCCGCCGCTGACGGCGACTGGGACTGGGTTATGAAGACGCTTTCGCTGATCACCGCCTCGTACAACAGCGCGCGCACCATCGCCGACACCCTGCGCTCGGTGAACGTCCAGACGTACCCGCGGATCGAGTACCTGGTCGTCGACGGCGGGTCGAAAGACGACACGATGGAGATCGTGGCGCGCGAAGGCCAGCGCGTCACCTCGGCCGTGTCGGAGCCCGACAAGGGCATCTACGACGCCTACAACAAGGGCCTGTCACGGGCGACCGGCGACGTCATCGGCTTCATCAACTCCGACGACTACTACTGCGCACCCGACGTCCTTGAGAACATGATGAAGGCGTTCGAGGACCCGACCGTGGAGGCCGTTCACGCCGACCTCGTCTACGTCGACCCGGAGAACACCGGCAAGATCGAGCGGCACTGGAAGTCTCGCCCCGCCACGGTCGAGAATCTGCGCCGCGGCTTCATTCCCGCCCATCCGACCCTGTTCCTGACCCGCGCCGCCTACGACAAGGTCGGTCAGTACGACACCGGCTACCGGCTGGCCGCCGACTACGATTTCATGCTGCGGGCCTTCTACGTCCACAAGCTGAAGTCGGTATACGTGCCGCAGATCTGGGTGCGGATGCGCTCGGGCGGGGCGACCGGCGGCACCGCCGCCAGCATCATGAAGCAGAACGACGAGATCCGCCGCAGCCAGCAGACGCACGGCCTCAACTACCCGAAGGCGCTGTTCTTCGCCCACAAGGTCGTCGACCGGTCGGTGCAGCGCGCCCGCGCGCCGTTCGTCAAGGCCCCGGACATCGTGGGGACGACCGGCAAATGATCGACGGCAAGCGCGTCCTGGCGATCGTTCCGGCGCGGAAGGGCTCAAAGGGCCTGCCGCTGAAGAACATCCGGCCGCTGTCGGGCAAGCCCCTGTTGGCCTGGCCGATCGCCGCCGCACGCGCCTCGCGCCACGTCGACCGGGTTATCATCTCGACCGACGACCAGGGCTTCGCGGACATCGCCGTCGCCCATGGCGCGGACGCCCCCTTCCTGCGCCCGGCCGAACTGGCCTCCGACACCGCGCCGTCGATCGGCTTCATCCTGCACGCGGTGGAGACGCTGGCCGAAGCCGGTGACGCCTACGACTTCGTCGTGCTGCTTGAGCCGACCTCGCCGCTGACCGAGGGCTCGGACGTCGACGCCGCGCTGGAACAGCTGATCGCCGCCGATGCCGACGCCATTGTCGGCGTCTCGAAGCTGGAGGCCACCCACCCGGCCTTCGCTGTCCGCAAGGCCGGCGACGGGGCCATCACCCCCTACGCCGCGGCCACCTTCGGCGAGATGCCGCGCCGGCAGGACATCGAACCGCTGTTCGTGCTGGATGGCACACTCTACATTTCGACGGTCGAGGCCCTGCGGCGCGAGCGGGGCTTCTGCCACGCCCGGACGCTCGGCTATGAGACGGCCCGTCACAAGGCCCACGAGGTCGATGACCTGGTGGACTTCATCTGCGTCGAGGCGATCGCCTCGAACCTTGATACCATCCTCGAAGCTGAAGGCCGGACCTCCCCGTCCGGCGTGGAATGACCATGCGCAAGTGCACCCGATGCCTGACCCCCGAGACGGTCGACACCATCACCTACGATGAGGAAGGCGTCTGCTCGGTCTGCCGGCAGGTCGAGTTCAAGCAGGACAAGATCGACTGGGCCGACCGCCAGCGCCAGCTCGACGAGATCGTCGCCGCCCACAAGGGCAAGGGCCTGTACGACTGCATCGTGCCCTATTCGGGCGGCAAGGACTCGGTCTTCCAGCTCTACTACATCATCAAGGTGCTGAAGCTGAAGCCGCTGGTGGTGCGCTACAACCACTGGGGCTACCGGCCCAAGATCGACGAGCTGAACACCTCGGTGTTCAAGCAGCTGGGCTGCGACGTGGTCGAGTTCACGCCCAATTTCCACGTTGTGCGCGAGCTGATGCTGGAGAGCTTCAAGCGCCGCGGCGACTTCTGCTGGCACTGTCACACCGGCATCTATTCCGGCGTCATGCACATGGCGGTGCGCTTCGAGGTGCCGCTGCTCTTCTGGGGCGAGAGCACGGCCGAGTACCACAGCTGGTACACCTTCGAGGAGATGGAGGAGGTCGACGAGAAGCGGTTCAACCGGCTGATGAACCAGGGCATCACCGCCGACGACATGTACGAATTCCTGCAGGGGCGCGTGGAGCGCCGCGACCTGTGGATGTTCGACTATCCGAAGCGCAAGGACCTGATCAAACTCAAGGTCCAGTCGATCTGCCTGGGCAACTACATCGAGTGGGACACCAAGGCGAACGTGGCCCTGATCGAGAAGGAACTGGGCTGGAAGGGCCAGGAGGTCGAGGGCGTGCCCCCCGAGTACGACTACGAGAAGGTCGAGTGCACCTTCCAGGGCATGCGGGACTATTCGAAATACGTGAAGCGCGGCTACGGCCGGGCCAACCACCTGCTGTCGATCGACATCCGCAACGGCCGCAAGACGCGCGAGGAGGCGCTGGAGATCGAGGCGAAATACGACGGCAAGCGCCCGGCCTCGATGGACTGGTTCCTGGAGCAGATCCAGATGACCGAGGAGGAATTCTACAAGTATCTGGAGCCTCACCAGGTGCATCCGTGGAAGTTCGATCGCAAGAACCTGGAGACCGGTCCGGTGCTGCCCGACTTCGACAAATGGGACCGGACGGACCTCAGCCACATCCCCGTCGGCCCGCCGAAGACGCCGGCCGGGTAAGGGAGCGCGCGCGATGACCATCGCCATCATCGACTACGGCATGGGCAACGTCCGTTCGCTGATGAACGCCTTCGAATACATCGGCGAGGACGCTGTGGTGACCGCCGACTTCGACGCGCTGGAAGAGGCCGACCGGCTGGTGCTGCCGGGCGTCGGCGCGTTCGGTGACGCGATGAAGGCCATTGACGACAAGGGGCTTCGACCGGTGCTGGACCGGCTGGCGCTGGAGGTGAAGAAACCGGTGCTGGGCGTCTGCCTCGGTATGCAGTTGTTCGCCAAACGCAGCCTTGAACACGGCGCCCACGAGGGCCTCGGCTGGCTCGACGCGGAAATCCGGCCGCTGGAGGTTCAGCGGCCGGCCAAGGTGCCCCACGTCGGCTGGAACGCCGTTTCGTTCGCCTCCGACGAATGGCTGTTCAAGGGCCTGCCGTCCGGTGAAAGCGACTACTATTTCGTCCACTCCTTCCACATGGCCTGCAGCGACCCCGCCGATGTGGTCGGGGTCTGCGATCACGGCGGTCCGTTCACCGCGGCGGTGCGGCGCGGCAATCTGGTGGCCACCCAGTTCCATCCGGAGAAGAGCCAGGACAACGGTCTGCAGCTGCTGCAGAACTGGCTGGCGCACGACTTCTGATGCTCAAGAAACGGATCATCCCCAAATTCCTGATCCGCGGCGGCCGTCTGGTGAAGATGCGCCGTTTCACGGAGGACCAGCGCGAGGCCGGCAATCCGGTCTCCACCGCCAAGGTCTATGACAGCTACGGCGTCGACGAGCTGATCTTCGTCGATATCGACGCCAGCGCCGAGAACCGCACCGTCACCGGATCCATCATCGAGCGCGTGGCCGAGGAGGTCTTCGTGCCGCTGACCGCGGGCGGCGGCGTTCGCACGCTCGGCCAGATCGAAAGCCTGCTGAAGAGCGGGGCCGACAAGGTCAGCATCAACTCCGCCGCCATCGACGATCCGGACTTCGTCACCCAGGCGGCGTCACGGTTTGGCGACCAGTGCATCGTCGTGTCGATCGACTACAAGGCCGACGAATTCGGGCGCAAGCGGGTGCACGGCCACGGCGGCGCGGTCCAGACCAGCCACGATCCGGTCGAGTTCGCCCAGCGCATGCAGGACCTGCACGCCGGCGAGATCCTGATGACCTCGATCGACCGCGACGGGATGATGAACGGCTACGATCTGGAGCTGATCAGCGACCTGTCGAACAAGCTGAGCATCCCGCTGATCGCCTCGTCCGGCGCGGGCAGCCTCGACGATTGCAAGGCGGCGCTGGAGGCCGGCGCCTCGGCCATCACCATCTCGTCGATGTTCATCTTCACCGACCACAGCCCGATCAAGGTGCGCACCTATCTGGCCACCAACGGCGTCCACGTGAGGAACCAGAAGGGCAGCCGATCGTGAGCGGTCTGCTGTCGCTGCGTCCATCGCACCTTCTCGCCGATCCGGCGGGCAGCGCGATGGTGATGGTCGACAGCCTGGCCCGCAACGTGACCGCCGAAGCCTGGTTCTACGGCCAGTTCCTGGCCGCGGTCGTGTTTGGGGTCGCCATCGACCTGATCCGCCGACGCGACCTGCCGAGCCGGTACGGATCGAAGGGCGTCCGGGTCGATGCCGTCTATGGCCTGCTCGAGTTCCTGCATGTGATCCAGTTCGCGGTCATCCTGCCCGTGGGGCTGCTGGTGGCCCGCGGCCTGCAGACCTGGGCGCCCTGGCTCGAGGTGCGGGCGCTGGCGGACCTGCCGGTGTGGGTCCAGTTGCTCATCCTGTTCGTAGTCACCGACTTCTGCGTCTACTGGTGGCATCGGCTCCAGCACGAGAGCCGCATCGTCTGGCAGTTCCACAAGACCCACCATTCGCAGGTCCATCTGAACGTCCTGACCACCTTCCGGGCGACGGTGATCGACCGTGTCGTAGCCCTGGTCGTACTCGCCGTGCCGGCGGCGATGATGAAGGTCGACGCGGCCCTGCCGGTGGCCATCGCCGCCCTGCTGCAGTTCCACCAGCTGATCATCCACTCCGACAGCGGCTGGTCGTTCGGACCGCTGGACAAGCTGTTCGTCTCGCCGTCCTTCCATGAGGTGCATCATTCATCTCTGGAACCGCATCTGGATCGGAACTACGGCGGCGTCCTGTCGGTGTGGGACCATCTGTTCGGCACCTGGGCGCCGCGCGGCGATCAGGAGCTGGTCTATGGCCTGGTCGCTGAACGCCTGCCCGAGGCCTGGTTCAGGCAACAGCTGGTCCCGGTGATCGGCCTGTGGCGGTTGTTCCGGGAACGGACGGCGCCCTCCGCCAAGGTGGAGCCCGCGGCATGAACCCGAAGGTCCGCTCCAGCCTCGACGCTCCCGGTCTCGCCGCCTACGCGGCCGCCCAGGTCAACGCCATGTTCCCCGACCCGGACGCGGTCGGCGCCGACGATCTGAGAGCGGCGGTCGAGGCCGCCCTGCCCCGGCTCGAGCATTGCTTCAGCCACGTCGACAACAAATACTTCTTCGACGGTCAGAACGCCGTGTTCAGCCACCTGCACGGCGACCAGTACGCCATGTGGCTGTACCTGCTGGCCAATGAGCTGCACCGCCAGGGCGGCCCCGCCTCGACCTGCTCCAAACTGTTCCTGCTCAACAAGGCCCTGCACGGCCTCGACGCCTTCTACGAGGTCGAGCTGCCGTCGGTCTTCCTGCTGGTTCATCCGCTCGGCACCGTGCTGGGACGCGGGAACTACGGCGACTTCTTCGTGGCCTACCAGCGCTGCGGGGTCGGTTCGAACAACGACGTCTACCCGACCTTCGGCAAGCATGTGACGCTCAGACCCGGCAGCGCCGTGCTCGGAGCCTGCACAATCGGCGACCATTGCCAGATCGCCACGGAGTCGCTGGTGCTGGACCGCGACCTGCCCGACCATACGCTCTACATAGGCGGCCCCAAGACCGCGACGCTGAAACGCCAGGACAAGCCCTACCCGCTGTGGCGGGTGTGAGGACCCTCTCCCGATGACCACCGAACCCCTGATCCCGACCGACGCCCGTCCGAGCAACGAGGAAGCCGATTTCGCCGCCCTGCGCGCCCGGCTGCACCGGGCGATCCCCGGCGGCGCCCACACCTATTCGCGCGGCGACGACCAGTTCCCCTCGATCGCGCCGCCGGTGCTGGGCCGGGGCAAGGGCGCCTGGGTCTGGGACACCCACGGCAACCGGTATCTCGACTACGGCATGGCGCTGCGGGCGGTGACCATCGGCTATGCCGACGACCGGGTGAACGCCGCCGCCATCCGCCAGATCGAGAACGGCGTGAACCTGACCCGCGCCACGGAGATCGAGCTGGAGGCGGCCGAGCTGATCTGCGACCTGATCCCGTGCGCGGAGATGGTCAAGTTCGGCAAGAACGGCTCCAACGTCACCACCGCCGCGGTCAAGATCGCCCGCGCCTACACGGGCCGCCGCTACGTCTGCGTGCCGCGCCAGCACCCGTTCTTCTCGTTCGACGACTGGTTCATCGGAGTCACCGCCATCAAGCGCGGCACCCTGCCGGATCATGCGGCCACGACGCTGGTGTTCGACTACAACGACATGGGCTCGCTGAAGGCCCTGTTCGACCAGTATCCGGACCAGATCGCGGCAGTGATGCTGGAACCCGCAACCCATATCTGGCCGCATCAGGCCGACGGTATGCCCGGCCTGCCGCCCGAGCCGCACCACGGACCGGAGCATTACGCCGGCGGCTTCCTGCATCAGGTGCGAGACCTCGCCCACGCCAACGGCGCGCTGTTCATCCTCGACGAGATGATCACCGGCTTCCGCTGGAACCTGCGCGGCGCCCAGGCGACGTTCGGCGTCGAGGCGGACCTGGCCACCTACGGCAAGGCCATGGCCAACGGCTTCTCCCTGGCGGCCGTGGTCGGCAAGCGCGAGTTCATGCAGGTCGGATCGATCGACAAGCCCGGCATGGAGCGGACCTTCCTGCTGTCCTCGACCCACGGCGCCGAGATGCCGGCGCTGGGCGCCTTCGTCGAGGCGACCCGGATCAACGCCGCCGAGGACGTCCCCGCCCATCTTTGGACCTATGGCGCGAAGCTGAAGGCGGGCCTGGCCGAGGTCGCCGGGCGGCACGGCCTGCAGGACCACGTCCTGATGGAAGGCCCGGCCGTCGCGCTCAACTACGTCACCCGCGACGCAGACGGCGCGCCCTCCCTGCCGATGCGGACCCTGTTCGCCCAGGAGATGCTGAAGCGCGGCGTGATGATGCCGTGGCTGGCGATCTCGCAGTCCCACGGCGAGCCCGAACTGGCCATGACGCTGGAAGCCTTCGACGGCGCCCTGGGGGTCTATCGGCAGGCGCTCGACGCCGGCGTGGAGACGCAGTTGAACGGGCCGGCGATCAAACCCGTCTTCCGGACGCACAACTGATGACGCAAGCCGCCACCCGACTGGACGGGCAGGTCGCCGTGGTGACCGGCGGCGCCGGCATCCTGGGCCGCGTGTTCTGCCGGGCGCTGGCCGACTCCGGCGCGCGCGTCGCCGTCCTGGATGTGCTGGCGGACGACGCCAGGGCCGCGGCCGCCGATATCGGAGAGGCCGCCGCCGGCTTTGGCTGCGACGTCTCGGATCCGGCCTCGGTGACGGCGGCGGTAGACGCTGTCATGGCCCGGTTCGGCCGCATCGACGTGCTGGTCAACAACGCCGCCACCAAGACCGCGAACGTCCGCGACTTCTTCGAACCCTTCGAGACCTACAGCCTCGAGACCTGGCGCGAGGTCATGGGCGTCAACATCGACGGCATGTTCCTGATGGCCCAGGCCGTCGGCCGCGAGATGCTGAAGGCCGGCTCCGGCCGGATCATCCAGACCGCCTCCATCTACGGCCTCGTCGGTCCCGACGATCGCATCTACGAAGGCTCGGAGTATCTGGGCGGTCCGATCAACACGCCGGCCGTCTATTCGGCGTCCAAGGCGGCGGTCGTCGGCCTGACGAAGTGGCTGGCCACCCACTGGGCCGACAAGGGCATCCGGGTGAACTGCCTCGTGCCCGGCGGGGTGTCCTCGGGTCAGAACGGGGTGTTCGACCAGAAATACTCGGCGCGCACACCGATGGGCCGGATGGCCCTGGCCGGGGAGATGGCGCCGCCGCTGCTGTTCCTCGCCAGCGACGCGTCGTCCTATGTCACCGGCCAGGTGCTGGCCGTCGACGGCGGGTGGACCGCCTGGTGACCAGCCAGAGGACCCGCGACCTTTTCCTCGTCGGGGTGAAGCTGGTCGACGTGGCCACGCGCGCCGCCTTCATCCTGACCGCCACCTATGGCCTCGAGATCGCCCAGGCCGGCCGCTTCGGCCTGATCGCCACCCTGGTCGGCCTGTTCGCCTTCGCCTTCAATTTCGAGCGCCACATCGACATCCAGCGGCGCTCGGCCGGCGAGCCGCACGCCGTGTTCGACCGCTATGTCGTGCAGGCGCTGAAGTTCTTCGCTTTCAACTGGGCGCTGATGGTCCCGCTGTTTGTGCTGGCGGTGGCGCTGTGGGCCCAGCCGGGCTGGATGATCCTCGCCCTCGCCGTGGTTGTGGTGGTCGGCGAACACCTGTCGAACCAAGCCTATCAATACGCCCTGATCAACCACCGCTACTATCCGATGCTGGTGGTGGTGGCGGCCAAGAACAGCCTGCTCGCCGCCGTGGTCCTGTACCGCGCCCTGTTCGCCCGCGATGGATTCGACCTCGCCTTCGTGATCGAGCTGTGGGCCGTCGGCGCGGTGATCTGCACCCTGGGCCTCGCGATCATATTCGCGCGGCTGAACGCCTCGGCCGCCCGGGACGCGCCGTTCAGCTTCCGGAGGGATATCCTCGGCCAGCACAAGGCCTCCCTGACCCACTTCCTGATCGGGCTGATCGCCATCCTGATCCTGCAGTTCGACCGGCTGGCGGTCGGCGGCCTGATGAGTTTCGAACAGACTGGCCTCTATTTCCGCCACACCCTGCTGGTCGCCTTCGCCTACCAGGCGTTCAACATCGCCTCGTTCAACCGCATCACGCCGGCCATCTTCGCCGAGGCCAGGGTCGCGACCGTGGCTCACCTGCGCCGACGAGTGCTGCGCGAGTATGTGAAGACGTTGGTGGGCGTGCCGCTCCTGTTGCTGGCCGCCTTCGCCGCCGACCGGCTGACGCAGGGCGTCTGGTCCGAACGCTTCCAGCTCAGCCTCGTGCTGATGGGCCTGCTGCTGGTCGGCTTCGTGGCGCGGGCGGCGGCGGATTTCCACGCCCTGATCCTCAACGCCCGCCACGACGAGCGGCATATCCTGACCTCGCAGGGCGCGGCCTTCGCGGTCGGCTCGATCCTGCTGGTTCTCCTGACGAAGCTGTTCGGGGTATACGGCGCAGCTTACGCCGCTATCGCCACCTCGGTCCTCTATCTGCTGCTGGTCAGCCGGGCCGTTCGAAGACTGGAAGCATGACGACTGCCCTCATCTACGCCATCCACCGGACCCACGACTGGTGGCGTCACGTCGGACAGAACCTCGGCTTCGACCAGGTGACGGTGCTGACCGATCGCCGCGGTGAAGGCGATCGCTGGATCACCGACGACTACTACGCCGCCTTCAAGCGTCACCATGGCGAGGGCGCCGTCGCCTCGGCGCTGCTGACCGCAGCAGAGGTCGACGACGTCATCGCCCGGTGCCGGGTGCTGCGCTGGCTGCCGAAGCGCAAGGCCGCCGCCATGGCGCTGGCGGTCGCCGAGGCGATGGACATCCAGCTCGAGGCGCTGACGCCCAACTACCTGGTCAGCTTCCCGATCGACAGCTATGTCCAGGACGTGCTGGCCCGGCTCGCCCGCAAGCGCGGCGTGCCGCATTTCGAGGTCACCGCCAGCGCCCTGCCCGAAATGTGCATGCTGATGCACCGGGGCCGTCTGATCACCGCCGCCGCCGAGCCCGACCCGGTGCTGGTCGAGGCCAAGATCCATGAGATCGCCGATCCGCTGTTCACGCCCGCCTATGTGCAGGGCCAGGCCGCCTACACCCCGGCGCGCTTTCTCCGGACGCTGGGCTATTTCCGCACCCGCGCGGCCTTCTTCAAACTGTATTCGTGGTGGCGGCGCGACCCTCTGAACCTGCACTATCTCGACGCCCAGCCCAGCCTCGGTCACAAGGCGAAATGGCGCGACGTCCGGGTCACCGGTCTGGTCGAGCCGGACTGGGAGGCCAAGCTGGAGGCCTTCCCGATGGAGCGGCGCGTGCTGTTCGGCCTGCAGCTCTTCCCCGAAGCCGCCATCGACTACTGGATCGAGGACCTCGACCTGCTGCGGCACGAGGACATGCTGGTCGAGGTGGCGCGCGGCCTGACCGCCGCCGGCTACCAGATCATCGTCAAGGACCACCCGCTCCAGTTCGGCTTCCGCCAGACCGAACTGCTGGACCGGCTCAAGGCCTTCCCCAATGTGGTCATCGTCCCCTACGAAGTCAGCGGCAACGCCCTGCTGGCGCGCTGCGGGATCAACGTCACGGCAACCGGGACGCTGGGCCTTCAGGCCGGGCTGCTTGGCAACATCTCGGTCTGCGGCGAGGCCTATTACGTCACCGACGGGGATTTCCTGGTCCTGCGGAACCAGGCCGATCTGGACCGGCTGGCGGCCACGGTGGCGGGGTGGAAGCCGCCGGCGTCGCTGCACGATCGCCAGGCGCGGATCATCGCCAACCTGCTGCGCGGCAGCTTCGACGCCGACTTCTTCTCGTTCCGCGGCTTCGACCCCACGCAGCCGAACCCGGCGGCCGCCGAACTGGGCCGCCGGCTCGGCGAGCGCATCCGTGCGCTGGGGACCGATGGCGAGGACTGGCACGGCCGGTTCATGCCGCCGGCCGGCGGGCGGCATGCCGGATCGCCCCTGAACTGAGGGCGCGCGCGGCGCTCCCCGCCCTGACCGGTCCGATCCGGAAGCATGGCCCGCCCGCCGGATTGCTTGACCTTTCAGGCCCGATTTGGCTAGTGAACAGTCGATTTCGCCGCGCGGATCGGGGCCGCCGGGATGGCCCCGATGACCGCCGCGTCGGGGTCGGACCCGGAATGAGGATCCGCGCCATGGCCGCCTCCGGCTACCTGACCGTCGAACCGGAACCGGGCGTCAAGCCTGTGTCGGATATCGGCTGGACTCCGGCCCTGGTCGAGTACGAGCGCCACGACGCCTATCGCGAGCTGATCAACCGGGCCCCGCTGGCCACGCGGCTGGAGGCGGGCCTGATCTTCGCCGTCAGCATGGCCAAACTGCTGGTCAAGCGAGCCATCAAATACGAGTTCATTCCCTACGATATTCGCGCCGACAGATCGGCGGCGGGGCGGCTGCGCTTCGTGGGAGCGGCGCTGCGGAACCTCGTCAGCGGCGACGCCCGCAGCCGCAAACTGTCCGCCGCCGAGGCCGACGCCGGCAAGATGGCCGGGCACGGCATCCACGTCGTCACCATGCCCCGCGACCGCTTCGCCGTGCTCGAGGAGGCGGCCCGGCCCGAGTTCGACCGGCTTGCCGCCCGACGGGGCCGTTCCAACGGCAAGCGTCAGTTCGAGGAGTCGCGCGGCCAGGCCAGCCGGGCGGAACAGCGCGAGCTGTTCGACGCGATCGAAACCACATTGAGGGAAGCCGGGATTTTCGATGTCGCCTCCGCCTATCTGGGGCGCAAGGCGGCGCTGATCGACGTCAATCCGCAGATCAACGACACCACCGACACCTTCTGGCGCGACATTTTCCCGGACGCCGAACTGAAAACCCTGCCGCCGACCGCCTATTGCCACCGCGACGCCTCGGGCGGCGATCTGAAGGCCATCATCTACATGACCGATGTCGACCCGCGGACCGGTCCGTTCAGCTATGTGGTCGGATCCAACCGGATGAAAATCAACCGTCTCGACGACCTGATCTGCGAGGCCAACGACTCCAACGGTCTGGCCGGCACCGACGCGAAGGCGCGGGCGCGCTTCGCCGCCCTGCCCCGCAAGCTTCGGCAGAAAGGGTCGTTCGGTAACGACCTGACCCCCGACTCGCCGCTGGGTCGGGAGATCGGCCAGGGGCTGTGGGCCGTCACCGCCGGCCGCGGCTCGATCGTCCTGTTCGACACCAAGGGGATTCACCGGGGCGGCATGGTCGAGGACGGCGAACGCCGGGTCATCACCTGCGTGATCGGATGAGTTCAGTTTTCGGCGCCTCGTCGCGCATCGGGGAACCGGCATGAAGTTTCACCCCGCCGCCCTGATGCTGCTCGTCTGGATCGTGTGCATCGCCCTGTTCCTCATCCTGCCGTTCCGGCTCGAGGGGCGGGTCCTGACGCTCTACGGTTTCCTCGTCATGGCGATGTTCATCGCAACGTTTTGCGTCGGTGCGCTGTCGGCGTCGAGACCGCAGCCCCAGCAGCCGCTCCGGCCTGGCGTCGGGATCGACTTCAGGCTGACGGACCAGATCCTGATAGCCGCCGCGATAATCGCCAGCCTCGCGTCGATCATGGACATCCAGGGCAGCAATGTCCTCGACCTGGCCGAGGCCTACCAGGCGCGATCCGACCGGGCCGGCGCGCTCCTGGCCGGGAGCCAGTCCGAGAGCACGATCTGGTTCCAGATCGCCTTCCTCACCTATCCGGCGGGGTACGTCTACCTGATCCGCGAGATCGGCTTCCGTCTGAAGCCGGTGCTCTGGCGCGTGGGCGCGTTCGGACTGCTGCCGGTGGTGCTGACGTCGCTGGCCATGGGTGGACGGGCGCCGCTGTTCTACGCCTTCCTGATGCTGATCTTCGGCTATCTGCTCCGCAAGAGGGTGTTCCCCGAGCTTCGGCAGGACCGCGTGGCCCGCCCGGTGGTTCGTGGTCGGGCGCGGGCCTTCCGCCTCGGTCCCGCCAGCAAGGCCGGCATCTTTCTGGTCGGGGTCCTCGCCGCGGTCTATTTCGTCCAGGTCTTCTTCGCCCGCGCCGACGTGGTCGGCGGCGTGGAGGCGATGTTCGGGGTGGCCGAACTGGGCTGGGGCGTCAGCTTCAACGGCCGGATGTCCGGTCTCTACTATACCCTGCTCGGCTCCGACGGGACCTATCTGGTGTTCATCTTCGCCTGGTATGTGGTCCAGGGCCTGGTGATGTCGAACATCATCTTCACCGACTACGACGGGCCGATGATGCTGGGCGCCTACGGGGTCGATCTCATCTCGGCGCTGATCCGGCGGGTCAAGGGCGAGTTCATCGCCGACGGCTTCGCCGTCCTGCTGGACATGAACACCTACGGCTTCCTGCCGTCGGCCTTCGGGTCCCTGTATGTCGATTTCAAATTCTTCGGCCTGATCCCCTGCCTGATCTGGGGATGGCTGGCCGGGAAGGTCTATGGGGAGATCAGGGGCGGCAAGGACCCCCGCTGGCTGTTGTTCGGGCCGTTCGTCATCCTCGGAATCGTCTTCAGCCTGATTAATACGCCGATCGGCTTCTCGAACGGGTTTGTCATCCATCTCTGGATGGTGGCGGCCTTCATGACGGCCCGGCTTCGCCTGCGGGCGCCCGTCAACCGGCCTGCACGGGCCGGGGGCCGATCCGCCTGATGCCGAAGCCGGGGGGCAGCCAGTACAGGCCGGAGATCGACGGCCTTCGGGCCATCGCCGTGGTCGCCGTCATCCTGTTCCACACCAATCTGGGTGTGGCCACCGGGGGCTACGTCGGCGTCGACGTCTTCTTCGTGATCAGCGGCTATCTGATCTCTTCCATCATCCTGCGCGAGGTCGGGGAACGGCGGTTCACCTTCCTCGGCTTTTACGAACGGCGGATCCGGCGGATTTTCCCTGCCCTGTTCGTCGTGCTCGTCGCGACGACGGCCGCCGCCTGGTTCATCCTGCCGCCGCAGCACATGCAGACCTACGGCCAGAGCCTGGTGGCCACCACGGTCTTCGCGTCCAATGTCTTCTTCTGGATGAAGAGCGGCTATTTCGGCGGCGACGCCGAGCTGTTCCCGCTGACCCACATGTGGAGCCTGTCGGTCGAGGAACAGTACTATGTCTTCTTCCCCTTCCTGGCGCTGATCGCGGCATGGGGGCGGCCGAAGCTGCTCAACGCGCTGATGGCCGCGGTCCTGCTGGCGTCGCTGGTCCTGTGCCTGGTGTTCGCCCCACGCGACCAGATGCTGACCTTCTTCATGACGCCTATGCGGGCCTGGGAGCTGATGTTTGGCGTCTTCATCGCCCTGCACGAGCGGAGCTGGCGCGCAGCCGTGGCGCGCATCCGTTTCGCCACGCCGGTTATCGAGTTGGCGGCCCTGGTGATGATCGTCGCGCCGATCTTCGTCTACGACAGCACGACGCTGTTCCCCGGCGTCAGCGCCATACCGCCGGTCCTCGGCACGGCCCTGCTGATCCTGATGTCGCGTCCGGATACGCCGATCGGCGGCGTCCTGGCCAGCCGGGGCTTCGTCCTCGTCGGCCTGATGTCGTACAGCGCCTATCTCTGGCATCAGCCGCTCTACGCCCTGTCGCGGATGCAGGGTCTGACGGAGGCCGGCTGGCCCGCCTATTCGGCGCTGATCGCGCTGACCTTCCTTCTCGCCTGGCTGTCGCTGAAGTTCGTTGAGGCCCCGTTCCGGGACCGGCGGCGTTTCACGCGCGGGCAGGTATACGCCGGCTTCTTCGTCGGCTCGGCCCTGCTGGTCGCCGTCGGTCTGGCGACCCATCTGCGTGAAGGGTTCCCGGGCCGGTTCAGCCCTGAAACGCTCGCCGTGGCCGCGACCGGGGCGCCGAGCCCCCGCCGGGACGACTGTCACGTCGAGGGCGTTGACGCCCGGGGGCCGGACCAGGCCTGCCGGTATTTCGTAGCGGACGATGTCCGCTGGGCGGTGTTCGGCGACAGTCACGGGGTGGAGGTCGCCTACGCCCTGGCCGAGCGGCTCCGGCCTGCGGGACAGGGCGTGCTGCATCTGACGTTCAGCGGCTGCCAGGCCGCCCTGACCTTCGAGTCGGACAATCCGGGCTGCAGCCGGTGGACCCGGGAATCCGTCGCCTGGCTCGAGCAGGACCGGCGCATCACCGATGTCGTCCTCGTCTTCCGGCACAGCTTCTATCTGTTCGGGGACCAGACGAAGTCTTACCCGCACCTGCCGACCGCCAGACCCAACTTCCTGACCGACATTCCCCCCGACGAGGCGCGGGCCCGTTACGCCGAGAGCCTGACACGCATCGTCGAGCGACTGACCGCGTCCGGAAAACGGGTGCACATCATGGCCCCCATCCCCGATCTGCCGACCCATGTGGAGCGCTATACATTCAAGGGCGACCCGACCGACGCCCGCCGGGTGACCGGGGTGACCCTGCAGTTCCACCGTGAGCGGAACGCCTACATCCGCCCGGTGCTCGACCGGCTGGACCAGATGCCCGGCGTCGACGTGATCGACCCGGCTGACCTGGTCTGCGCCGACGGCCGGTGCGCATCCCTGATCGGCGGCGCGTCGATGTACTTCGATGACAACCATTTCAGCGTCGAAGGCGCCCGGCGGTTCATCGACCTGGAAATCCGCCGCGGCAGGCTGGTCCTGCCCCGGCCGGCGGAGGGCGCGAGTGCCGGCTGAACGCATCCTCGTCACGGGCGCGACCGGCTTCCTCGGCCGGGCGGTGGTCGATCACCTCTCCGCCGGGGGCCGCAAGATCCGCGCCGGCGTTCGCAGCGAGTGTGGCGGCTGGCCCGCCGGCGTCGAGACGGCCGCGGTCGGGGAGTTGTCCGAGGCGACCGATTGGTCGGCGGCGCTCACGGGCGTCGAAGCCGTCGTCCACTGCGCCGCCCGCGCCCATGTGCTGCGGGAGACGGCGGCCGAGCCGCTGGCGCAGTTCCGGGCCGTCAACACCGCCGCGACCCTGGCGCTGGCGCGGCAGGCCGCCGCGGCCGGTGTACGCCGGTTCGTCTTCATTTCCAGCATCGGCGTCAACGGCGCGGAGACGAACGGCCGGCCGTTCCGGCACGACGATCCGCCGCATCCGCATTCGCCCTATGCGGTGTCGAAGCATGAGGCGGAACAGGGGCTGCACGCGGTCGCGGCGCAGACCGGGCTCGAAGTCGTTGTGATCCGGCCGCCACTGATCGTCGGGCCGGACCCCAAGGGCAATCTGGCCACGCTGGAGCGGGTCATCGGCAAGGGCCTGCCGCTGCCGTTCGGACTGGTGACGCGGAATCGCCGCGACCTCGTCTCGCGCGGTGCCCTGTGCGACCTGATCGAAACCGTGCTTGATCATCCGGCCGCGGCCGGCGAGACCTTCCTGGTCAGCGACGGCGAGCCGATCTCGACCCGGACGCTGCTGGAGCGGATGGCGGCGGCGCGTGGCCGTTCGATCCGCCTGTTGCCGGTTCCGCCGTCCCTGCTCGCCCTGTTGCTGAAGCTGGCGGGCAAGGGCGCGATGGCCGCGCAGCTGTTCGGCGATCTCGAGGTCGACATCGACCACACCCGGCGGACGCTGAACTGGGCGCCGCCGGGAGTGACTGCGGCTACCTGAGCCCCGGTGGATGGTCTAGGAAACAGAACGACAGCGCGTCGGAGGTCGGTTTGAGCGTCTTTATCATCGCCGAGGCGGGCGTGAACCATAACGGCGACGCCGAACGGGCGTTGGCCATGGTCGACGCGGCGAAGGCGGCGGGCGCCGACGCGGTCAAGTTCCAGACCTTCTCGGCCGACAAGCTGGCCGCGCCGGGGGCCGAAAAGGCCGACTACCAGAAGCGGGAAACCGGCGAGGGCAATCAGCACGAGATGCTGAAGGCGCTGGAAATGTCGGAGGCCCTGCACCACCGGCTGATCGCGCGCTGCGCCGAGGTCGGGGTGGAGTTCATGTCGACGCCCTTCGACGAGGAGGCCGCCGACTTCCTCGTCGCCGGCGGGATGAAGCGGATCAAGGTTCCCTCGGGCGAGATCGTCAACCACCCCTTCCTGCGCCATCTGGCGGCGCTGGACCGGCCGATGATCGTCTCGACCGGCATGGCGACGATGGAAGAGATCACCGACGCGGTGACGGTCATCGGCGAGACCCGGGCGAAGCATGGTCTGGCGGCGCCGCTGGACCAGGTCGTCACCATCCTGCACTGCACGTCCAACTATCCGGCCGCGCCGTCCGACGTGAACCTGCGCGCCATGCGCACGATCGGCGACGTCACCGGCCTGCCCGTCGGCTATTCGGACCACACCCTGGGCCTCGCCGTGTCGACCGCCGCCGTGGCCCTCGGCGCCACGGTGATCGAGAAGCATTTCACCCTCGATCCCACCCTGCCCGGCCCGGACCATCGCGCGTCCCTGACCGTGCCCGAACTGACCGCCCTGGTGCGCCAGATCCGCGACGTCGAGGCGGCGCTCGGATCGTCGGTCAAGGCGCCGACGGCCGCGGAAATCCCCGTGCGCGCGGTCGCGCGGCGATCGGTGATGGCCCGGCGCGCCTTGCCCGCCGGCCATGTGCTGACCGAGGGCGACCTGATCCTGCTGCGCCCGGCCAGTGGCATCGCGCCGCGCTTCTTCCACACCTTGCCGGGCCGCGCCCTGCAGGCGGACGTCGAGGCGGGCCAGCCGCTGAGCTGGGACATCCTGTCCGGCGAGGCGATGCCCTGAGCATGCGGCGGGTTTGCTACATCAGCGGCACCCGGGCCGACTTCGGCCTGATGCGCTCGACGCTCCAGCTGATCCGCGACCATCTGGAGCTGGATTTGTCGGTGATCGCCACAGGCATGCATCTGTCGCCGGTCTACGGGAATACGGTGGAGGAGATCGCCGCCGCCGGGCTGCGGATCGCCGCCCGCGTGCCCGTACCGCTGGAACCGGCCACCGGCGCAACGATGGCCCGCAATATCGGAACCATGCTGAGCGCCTTCACCGATGCGCTGGAGAGCGAGCGGCCGGACATCGTCCTGCTGCTGGGCGACCGGGGCGAGATGCTGGCGGGCGCGCTGGCGGGCATCCACCTGAACATCCCCGTCGCCCATATTCATGGCGGCGAACGGTCGGGCACCGTCGACGAGCCGGTGCGCCACGCTGTCTCGAAGCTCAGCCACCTGCATTTCACCGCCACCACTGAGGCGCGCGAGCGGCTGATCCGGATGGGCGAGGACCCGGCCCGTATCCATGTCACCGGAGCCCCCGGCCTCGATGGCCTGACAGACGCGGCCCTTCCGGATCGGGAGGAGGTGGCGCGGCTGCACGGGCTCGACCCGGCGCGGCCGTTCGCCCTGATGGTCTATCATCCGGTGCTGCAGGAGGCGGCGACCGCCGCCGACGACACCCATGCCCTGCTCGCCGCCCTGTCCGACGCGGGGGTGCAGGCGCTGGCCCTGATGCCGAACGCCGACGCGGGCAGCGACGGGGTGCGCGCCGCCCTGTCGGAGGCGAAGGGCCGGCCGGACGTGACCGTCCGCACCCACCTGGCTCGCCCCGCCTTCATCGCCGCCATGGCCCGCGCGGATCTGATGGTGGGCAACTCCAGCGCCGGGATCATCGAGGCCGCCAGCTTCGGCACGCCGGTGCTCAACGTCGGTCCACGCCAGAACCTGCGCGAACGCAACGCCAACCTGGTCGACGTCCCGGCCACCGCGGCGGCCGTCGCCGATGGCGTGGCGCGGCTGCTGGCCCACGGCCGGTTTCCGTTGCAGAACGTCTATGGCGACGGGCGGGCCGGACAACGCATCGCCCGCCTGCTGGCGACGGAACCGCTGGACGCGGCCCTGCTGATGAAGGTCAACGGGTATTGAGATGATCCACCTGATCGGGGCCGGTGGCCACTGCAAGGTCGTGCTGGACGCCCTGCTGGAAAACGGCGCGGACCTGTCCGACATCCGCGTCCGCGACGGCCGGACCGAGCGGGCCGGCGACGATCTGCTGGGCGCGCGGATCGAGACGCCGGAGATCACCGACGCCTTGCGCAATCAGGACTTCCACATCGCCATCGGCGCCATTGAGGCCCGGGCCCGCCTGCACGGCGAGGCCGAGGCCGCGGGAGGCCGAGCCCTTGCGGTGCGCCACCCGTCGGCGCGGGTCTCCCGCTTCGCCGAGATCGCCAGCGGGGCCTTCGTCGCCGCCCTGTCCGTCGTCGGACCCTCGGCGCGGATCGGACGCGGCGTCATCGTCAATCACGGCGCCGTGGTGGACCACGATTGCGAGGTCGGGGACTTCACCCACCTCGCCCCCGGTTGCAGCCTGGGCGGCGGGGTGCATGTCGGCGCAAGGTGCCTGATCGGCGCCGGCGCCGTGGTGCTGCCGGGCCTGTCGATCGGCGATGGCGTGACCATCGGCGCAGGCGCGGTCGTGACCCGCGACGTCGCCTCCAACCAGACCTGGACCGGCGTGCCCGCCGCCCCGAGAGTTTTTGAATGACCAATATCGAGGCCTTCAGCGCCAAGGCTGACAGCACCATCCGCGACGCCATGGCGATCATCAATGCCTCGGGCATGCAGATGCTGCTGCTGCTGGACGACGCCGGGCGGCTCATGCGCACCGTTACCGACGGCGACCTGCGCCGTCTGCTGCTGGCCGGCGCCGAGATGGGCGACACCCTGGAAAGCCTGCCGCCGCTCGAGTCGGTCACCGCGCCCGAAGAGGTCAGCCGCAAGGCCGCGCTGGCCCTGATGGATCGGCACGAGATCAACCATCTGCCGCTGATTGACGGAGCCGGCCGGGTCGTGCGGGTGCTGGCTCGCCGCGACATCGGCGCGCCCATCCTGCTGTCCACGCCGCACATGGGCGAGGCCGAGCTGCACTATGTCGAGGAGGCCTTCCGCACCAACTGGATCGCGCCGCTGGGGCCCAATGTCGACGCCTTCGAGCGCGAGATCGCCGACCTCGTCGGGGCCGGCCACGCCGCCGCCGTCTCGTCGGGGACCGCCGCCATCCATCTGGCGGTGCGCATCCTCGGCGTGAAGCCCGGGGACAGGGTGTTCTGCTCGACCCTGACCTTCGCGGCCTCGGCCAATCCGATCGTCTATGAAGGCGGCGAGCCGGTGTTCATCGACAGCGAGCCGGGCAGCTGGAACATGTCGCCGCAGGCGCTGGAGCGCGCCTTCGACGCGGCGACGGCCGAAGGCTGGCTGCCCAAGGCCGTGATCGTGGTCAACCTTTACGGCCAGAGCGCTGACATGGACGCGCTGAACGCCATCTGCGGCCGCCATGGCGTGCCCGTCATCGAGGATGCGGCCGAGAGCCTGGGCGCGCGCTACAAGGGCAAGCCCTCGGGCGTGTTCGGCCGCATGGGGGTGTACTCGTTCAACGGCAACAAGATCATCACCACCTCGGGCGGCGGCATGCTGGTGTCGGACGACGAGGACCTGATCAAACAGGCCCGCTTCCTGGCGACCCAGGCCCGAGATCCGGCCCCGCACTATCAGCACAGCCAGATCGGTTTCAACTATCGTATGTCCAACATCCTGGCCGGGGTCGGACGGGGCCAGTTGCAGGTCCTCGATCAGCGGGTCGAGGCCCGCCGCGCCGTCTACGAGACTTACCGCGACGGGCTATCGGACATCGAGGGGCTGGAATGGCAGCCGGAGCCGGACTGGAGTTATTCCAACCGCTGGCTGTCGGCCCTGACCGTCGATCCCGAGGTTACCGGCCTCACGGCCTCGGACGTCATCCGCCGCCTGTCCGAGGAGATGATCGAGGCGCGGCCGGTGTGGAAGCCGATGCACCTGCAGCCGGTCTTCGCCCACTGCCGCCACTTCGCGCATGGCAATGAACCGGTGTCCGACCGCATCTTCGATCAGGGACTGTGCATGCCGTCCGGATCCAACATGACCCCTGCGGAGATCGCCCGGGTCGTCGACGCCATGCGCGGCGTCTTCAAGGGCCGCTGAACCCGATGAAGCGCGCATTCGACTTCATCATGGCGCTGACGGCTCTGATCGTCTTCGCCCTGCCGATGCTGGCCGTGGCCATCGCCGTCCGGCTTACGTCGAAGGGACCGGCGATCTACTGGTCCGATCGGGTGGGGCGCGACAACGTCGTGTTCCGGATGCCGAAATTCCGCTCGATGCGGATCGAGACCCCGGCGGTCGCCACCCATCTGCTGAGCGACACCACCGCCTGGCTGACGCCGATCGGCGGCTTTCTGAGAAAGAGCAGTCTCGATGAACTGCCGCAGCTGTGGAGCATCCTTGTCGGCGACATGTCGATCGTCGGACCGCGGCCGGCGCTGTTCAACCAGGACGACCTGATCGCCCTGCGCACCGAGAACGGGGTCCATCGCCTGCGCCCCGGCCTCACCGGCTGGGCCCAGGTCAACGGCCGCGACGAACTGCCCATCCCGGACAAGGTCAAGCTGGACGTCGAATACCTGCAGAAGCAGGGCTTCGGCATGGACCTGAAGACGATCTGGATGACCATCGGCAAGGTGGTCCGCGCCAAGGACATATCGCACTAGGCGATGCGGCTGACGTCAGGCGCGCCGCATCGGCAGGATCGCGCCCGACTTTTCCTCCGACGGAACGGCCCGGACCTGGGCGAGCGTGTCGAAGATCAGCGTCCTCGTCGCCGCGCTGTCGCCCGAGCGGGCGGCCCGTTCCAGTTTCTGGACGGTGTGCTCGGTCATCCGAACGCCCTGGATGCGGTCCGTGACGCACATCAGGCTCTGGCCGCACATCTCCGAGACCTCGGTGGAATCGACCAGTTCCTCGAACAGCTTCTCGCCAGGGCGCAGGCCGGTGACCTCGATCTCGATGTCGCGGCCCGGCGTCTTGCCGGACAATTCGATCAGCTGGCGCGCCAGATCCATGATCTTCACCGGCTTGCCCATGTCGAGCACGAAGACGCCCAGCGGGCCGTCCGGCTGGCGCGCCGAGTGGGCCGTGGCGTGCAGCACCAGCTGCACCGCCTCCGGGATGGTCATGAAGTAGCGTTCAATGTCGGGATGGGTGACCGTCACCGGACCGCCGCGCTCGATCTGGGCGCGGAAGGTGGGCACCACCGATCCGGCCGAGCCCAACACATTGCCAAAGCGCACGACGCTGAAGCGGGTGTCGCCCACGCTGGTCTGCTGGGCGCGCACGACCGCCTCGGCCAGCCGCTTGGTCGCGCCCATCACGTTCGGCGGATCGACAGCCTTGTCGGTCGAGATGAAGACCATGTGCTTCACCCCGGCGACGTTGGCGGCTTCGGCGACGTTCCAGGTGCCGACGACATTGGTCAGCACGCTCTCGCAGGGATGGCGCTCCATCAGCGGCACATGCTTCAGGGCGGCGGCGTGGAAGACCACGTCGGGCCGCACCTCGTCGAAGCACTCGTTCAGCAGGGCCTTGTTGCGGACGTCATGCAGATACTCGTGACGCGACAACGTCGGCCAGCGGTCGCCGATTTCCTGGTCGATCTTGAACAGGCCGAACTCGGAGTTGTCGAGCATGGCCAGATGGCCACAGCCCAGGCTGGCGACCTGCCGACAGATTTCCGAGCCGATCGATCCGCCGGCGCCGGTGACCAGCACCCGCCGTCCCGCGACCAGGGCCCGGAGGGGACCATCGTCCAGGCGCACGGGCGGTCGGGCCAGCAGCTCCTCGAGCTTGAACTCGCGCATGGCCCGGTCGTCGCCGGTCCCGCCGACTTCCACGAGGCTGGGGGTGCGCAGCAGCTTGACGCCGCCGGTCCGCATCTGGCCGAGGCGCTCGACGCCAAAATCCGCGGGCGTGATGGAATCGTCCAGGAAGACGATGGCCGGCTCGGTCCCGTGGCCGGCGAAATCGGCCAACATGTCGGCGGCGGGTCGGACGCCCGCCAGGACCTTGACGCCGCGCAGTTCCCGCGCCGCCGCGCCGGCCGCATCCGTGACGATGCCCACCGGGCGGTAGTCGTCGTCGCCGCGGGACAGTTCGCGCAGGAAGCTGTCGGCCCGGTCCATGCGCCCGGCCAGGATCAACGGCGTCCGGTCGTCCTGTTTGCCGAGGAGGGGGACCAGACTGCGCAAGGCCGCCTTGTCGTGAGCGATCCGCCGCACCAGCACCAGCGCCAGGGTCATGACGACATCCAGCACCGGCAAGATGAGCAGAGCCGTACGGGGCAGCGAGGCGCCACGTTCGAGGAAGAAGTTGAAGGCCAGGAAAATGAACGCCGACAGCACCGAATTCCGGACGATCGGCCCGATGTCGACGATCGACACATAGCGCCACAGCGCCCGGTCGGTGCGGAAGGCCAGATCCAGCGCCAGTCCGAGCACGGCGAAGGCGAGCGCGTGGGGCCAGGCCGCCTCGGCCGCCCGCAGCATGGCGCCAAGGGTCACGCCGCCGCCGGACACCAGCAGATAGGCGCCGATCACCGCTGCGACGCGGATGCCCGCGCGCGCCGTCACCTTCAGCCCACGGATAGTCAGCGCGTTTGCAATACCCAAGTCAGTCCCGCCGCTGATGTCGTCCCCGATCCGGCACGTCATAGTATAATGACGCGCCATCACAGTAGGGTGACGAAAACAGACGGCCCCTTCACTTCAATGCCGATCGGACAGAATCCGCCGCGGGTCCCCCCCGCGACATTCCCGAACGGCCTCCAATCGCCGAAAGCCGAAAAAGTTCCGGCGTCTTAGCTCGTTCCGGTCAAGCTGTCACCTGATTGCATCTTACAAGGGTAACGCCGGTCGATAAAAGTATACGTGCGGGCGACAACCCAACCAGAAAGCGCGATTTCTTCAGTGCGCGCCCGGCTAAAGAAACCGGTAACCAGCTTCCGGCGCGGCGCGGAGGCGAGACGCCGGCCTTCCAAGCGGCTAGAACACACGCTGACCGAGCGGCCGCGGGGGAACGATGACGATCTATCCGGTGATCATGTGCGGCGGGGCCGGATCGCGCCTGTGGCCCGCCTCCCGTCCCGGACGGCCCAAACAGTTCCTCGCCCTGGCCGGCGAACACTCCCTGTTCCAGAGCACCGTCCTCAGGGTCGCGCCGCTGGCCGCCGACGGGCGGGTCATCGTGGTGGCCGGGGCGAGCCACGCCGATGCGGTGGCGGCCCAACTGGCCGCGATCGGCGCCGAAGCCGTGGTCCTGCTTGAGCCGGAGGCCCGCGACTCGGGGCCGGCCATGGCGGCGGCGGCGGCATTCATCGAGGTCCGCGACCCGAACGGGGTGGCCGCGATCGTGGCGTCCGACCACCATATTCCCGACGCCGGGGCCTTCCGCGATGCGGTCCGGGTGGCGGCGGCCGAGGCGGCGACCGGCCGTATCGTCACCCTCGGCGTCAAGCCGACCTCCCCGTCATCCGCCTATGGCTACATCTGTCCCGCCGGCCCCGGTCTGGCCCCGGTCAGCCGGTTCGTCGAAAAGCCCGACGCCGAGACCGCCGCTCGCTATGTCGCCGAAGGCTTTTTGTGGAACAGCGGCAACTTCATTGTCGCCGCACGGGCCCTCATGGACGAACTGGCGGTCCACGCGCCGTCCATCGGCGAATGCGCCCGCGCCTCGCTTCCCCCAGGAGGCGAGACCGCACCGGCCATGCGGCTGGGCGACGCCTTCCTGGCGGCCCCGAAGATTTCGATCGACTACGCGGTCATGGAGAAGAGCGACCGGACCTCGGTTCTGCCGGTCGACTTCGCCTGGTCGGACGTCGGCGCCTGGGATTCGGTCATGGCCACCGGCGAAGGTCAGGCCGGGGTCCACGTCGGCGTCGACAGCCACAACACCCTGGTCCGGGCGCCAGAGGGCGTGGTCGTGGCCACCCTCGGCGTATCGAATATCGCGGTGATCGTGGAGCCCGACGCCGTTCTGGTCTGCGCCCTCGACCGCGCCCAGCAGGTCAAGACGATTGTCGACCGCATCAAGCTCGAGGCGCCCGGCCACGCCGACATTCCCGACCGCCGGGAGCCCACCCCCTTCGCCCGCTTCGGCGACTGGATGCGAACCGCGGCCCTGCCGCTGTGGACCACCCTGGGCGTCCATGCCGGGGGCGTCTTCGTCGAGGCGCTGACGCTGGACGGCCGCCCCCGGGAGACCCGTCGCCGGGCCCGGGTGCAGAGCCGACAGATTTTCGTCCTGTGCCGCGCCGGAGCCCTGGGTTGGCGCGGACCATGGCGGGAGCGGGCCGAGGCGGGCCTGGACCGGTTCCTGGACGGCTACGTCCGGCCCGACGGCGCGATCCGCAACGCGCTGAATCCGGACGGAACCGTGCTGGACGACACCGCCGTGCTGTACGAGCAGGCCTTCGCCCTGCTGGCGATGGCGACGGCGCATGCGGCCGGCGTCCGACCCGAACGATGCGAGGCCCACGCCCGGACCCTGCTGGACCGGCTCGAGGCCGATCGCCTTCCTGCCGGCGGCTGGCGCGAGGCCGGCGACCATCCTTTCCAGGCCAACGCCAACATGCACCTGTTCGAGGCCGCCCAGGCCTGGGCCGCGCGCAGCGTGGACAATCGCTGGAATGGCGTCGCCGACGCCATCGCCGATCTCGCCCTGACCCGCCTTATCGATGGCGAGGGCGGCTTCCTGCGCGAATTCTTCGACGACGGCTGGCGGCCCGCGCCCGGCGAGGACGGCCGCCTGGTCGAACCGGGGCATCAGTTCGAATGGAGCTGGCTGCTCTCGCGCCACGCGCTCGCCCGGAGCGATGACCGGGCCATGGCCGCCGCCAGACGCCTCTACGGTCATGGCCTGCGCGGGATTGATCCGCGCCGCGGCGTCGCCGTGGATCAACTGGACGACGCGCTGAAGGTACGGAGCGACGGCGCCCGCCTCTGGCCCCAGACGGAATGGCTGCGCGCGGCCCTGGCCATGGCCGCGCTGGCGGAGGGGGCGGAACGACAGGAGCGGCTGACCGACGCGGCCAGGGCCATGCGCGGCCTGAACCGCTACCTCAACCCCAATGGAACCTGGCGGGACAGGCTTCAGGCCGATGGAAGCTTCATCGACGAGCCGGCCCCGGCCAGTTCGCTTTATCACATCGCCGGAGCCTTCGATGAGGTCTGCCAGGCGGCCCGGGCCGGCCTGATCCTCGACGCGCCGGTCGGTCTGGCCTGATCATTTGAACGAACCGTCACGGTTCGCGTTCAACATCACCGGCCGGGGGGCCGGGCTTCATCCCCTGTTCACCGGCGGCCCTGTCCTTTAGACACGGCTCCGGATGCGAGACTGACGTGATCGATCTGCACTGCCATATCCTGCCCGGCATAGACGACGGGGCGCCGGACCTGGACACCTCGCTTGAGATGGCGCGGATGGCCGTCGCCGACGGCATTACCGTCACCGCCTGCACCCCGCACATGATGCCCGGCTATTACGACAACACGTCCCAGGGCGTGCGCGCGGCGGTGGTCGCCCTGCAGGCCGAGCTCGACGAGGCCGACATCCCGCTGCGTCTCGTCACCGGCGCAGACGTGCATCTGGTGCCGGGTCTGGCGTCGGGCCTGCGCGACGGCTCGAAGCTGACGCTGGCCGACACCCGGTATTTCCTGTTCGAACCGCCCCACACAACGGCGCCGCCGCGCATGGCCGAGGCCGTGTTCGACTGCATGGCGGCCGGCTTCCATCCGTTGATCACACACCCCGAGCGCCTGCGCTGGATCGAGGATCACTATGAGCTGATGGTGCAACTGGCCGGGGCCGGCGCCTGGATGCAGATCACCGCAGGCTCCGTCACCGGTCGTTTCGGCAAGCGCACCCAGTACTGGGCCGAACGCATGCTGGACGAAGGGATCGTCCACATTCTGGCCACCGACGCCCACAACCTTCGCAGCCGGTCGCCGGTCCTGTCGGAGGCCGTCGAGGCGGTCGCCCGCAGGCTGGGCGAGCAGGCGGCGGACGACATGGTGTTGACCCGACCCCTCGCCGTGCTCGAAAACGCTCTGCCCGCCTCGGTTCCGGCCGCGGTCGGCGCTCCACCCCAGGCTTCACGGCCCGGCTTCTTCAAACGGCTGTTCAAGGCCGCCTGAGTTTCAAGGTATTGTCGCCCATGATGCGAGCCCTTTCGCTGGTCCTTATCGCCTCGGCCACCCTTCTCGCCGCCTGCGGGGGGACGAGAATGGACGTCAGCCAGATGACCGCGGCCCAGCCTGTCGACCTGCAGACGGCCGCCCAGGTCTCCGCGGCGCCCCAGACCGAGTATCAGATCGGGGTCGGCGACAAGCTCAGCCTGCGGGTCTTCCAGGTGCCGGACCTGTCGTTCGACAGCCTGACGGTCGACACCTCAGGCAATATCCAGATGCCGCTGATCGGCGCCGTGCGAGCCGCCGGCCTGACGTCGGGCGAACTGTCCACGGCCGTCGCCGAGCGGCTCAGCACCCAATATCTGCGCAATCCGCAGGTCACCGTCACCGTGACCGAGGCCGCGAGCCAGAAGATCACCGTCGACGGCGCCGTGACCAAGCCCGGCGTCTACACCATGCGGGGCACCACCTCCCTGCTGCAGGCCGTGGCCATGGCCGAGGGACCCAGCCGGGTAGCCGACCTGACCAAGGTCGCCGTGTTCCGCACCATCGACGGCCAGCGTTCGGTCGCCCTGTTCGACCTGGCCGCCATCCGTCAGGGCCGCGCCGAGGATCCGAGGGTGCTGGGCGATGATGTCATCGTTGTCGATACCTCGCGGATGAGTTCGGCCATGCGGGAAATCGTTGGCGCACTGCCCGCCCTGTCGATCTTCCGTCCGTTCTGATCCCATGCGGGCGACCGCACGCCTCCTCGCGGCCGGAGCGCTGGCGCTGGCGCTGGCGCTGGTCGCGGGCGGCTGCGGCAGCCATGCCAAGCCTGATGCTACTCTCCCCCCGGCCGAGACGGACGATAGTCCGGAGGCGAGGCTCAGCGACCTGACCGCAGTGGACGTCCGCGTCGCGGCCGTCGCCTGGCGCCTCGCCCGCGCCAACGCCGACCTTTGCCCCGTTAGCCGTCGGCGAGCCGGCTGGACCCTGCAGTCGGCTACCCAGTACGGAACCGAACTGCGCCCGATCGCCGAGCGCCGCTTTGGCCTTGCCGGGGATCTTCCCGGCGTGCTTGCCGCTCCGGATGACAGCCCTGCGGCCCGCGCCGGCCTCGCGCCCGGTGACCTGATCGTCGCCGTAAACGGCTATCCACTGTCCCTTGGCACGGTCGGCCAAGCCGAGTCCTATGAGGGTCTTCAGGCCAACATCACGGTTCTGGATGGAGCCGTCGCGCGGGGCGCGACGCGGCTGACCGTCCGCCGCGGCGGCGCGGAACGGAGCGTCGACATACACCCGGTTCTGGCCTGCGCCTACGTCACCCAGGTCGACCTCCGGATCTCGCCTCGCAGCGGGTTCGATGGACGTCTCGTCTGGGTCACCCAAGGCATGGTGAAGCTGGCGCAGAGCGAGGACGAATTGGCCTTTGCCCTCGGCCACGAACTGGCTCACGCCGTGCTCGAACATCGGACCCAGCCGGACGTCATCGGGGTCAAAGGCGCCTCCAATTGGGCGATATCCATGCGCCGGGGGCTGTCGCTGAGCGCCGAGGCCGACGCCGATCGAATGGCCGCCTACCTCGTGGCGCGGGCAGCCTACGATCCCGCTCAAGCGGTTGAGTTCCTCAATCGACTGGGGGACAGCGATCCGTTGATGCGCACTCCTCAAGTCAATCTGGGAGGCGTCTACGAGGGCACTTCGACCCGCCGCCGGGCCCTGCAGCCCGTGCTTGAGGACATCGCCGCCCGTAAGGCCGCCGGGCGCGCCCTCATTCCCTGAACGGACGGGGCCGTCGACCCAGCTGCTTCAGCACGGCCAATCCGGCGGCGATCCCCGCTGCGTCGGCCACGACGTCCCAGACATCCGCGTCCCGCCCGATCTGCGGCAGGCCCTGCACCAGTTCGATGCCCACGCCGGCCGCCAGCATGATCAGGACCAGCGCCGTCCGGGACAGGCCTGGCCACCCCCGGCCCGCCAGGGCGGTCAGCAAGAGGAAGGCCACGGCATGGTTGGCCTTGTCCCACGGAAGCCCGCCTTCAAGCCCCGTGGAAGGACGAAAGGCCAGCCAGGCGACCGTCGCCGCCCACGCCAGCGTTGCCGTACGGAACAGTCGAAGGCCACGCCCGTTTCGCGACTCTGGACCGGGGCCGGCGGGGTGATTCGCGCGTCTCATGGAACTGGGTTAACGTCTCAAGGGAGGGAAGGGACGATGACGATGCGCAGCACCGATCGACTGGACCGGACACGGCTTGCGGGCCGTCGCGACCGTGAACCATCGCCCTTCACCGCGCGCGCCGCAGGCCTATACAGCGAAGTCGTCTGGGATCGAAACTGGACTGAACCCTCGCCGCGGACGCGCGCCGCCATGAACGACGGCGATCACCAGGCGCCGCCGCTCGAGTGATGCCCGGCTTGACCTCCGGACGCCCCCCGCCGACAAGAAACAGCGCAGACGGACCACCCTTGCCGGGTGGAATTCGTGTGCGCCCGCCGAGGCTTTGCGATATCAGCCTCGAACCTACCGTGACCGGCGGCCCGGGCCGCTAACGTGTGAGCGACTTAATGATGCTGGGCGATCCCTCCTCCGCCGACGATCGTAATCCGCGCGCCGGCCGCGCGGCCGGCGGATTCGGCGATGCCGTGTTCGATGACAATCAGGCCGGAGCCTGGGCCGACGAACCGCAGGAAGCGCCGGCGTTCGATCTCGCCGTCTACTGGCGGATGGCTCTCAAGCACCGGATCCTGATCCTCGGCTGTTTCCTCGGCGCGCTCGCCGTCGGCGCCGCCATGACCCTGCTGATGACGCCGATCTATACGGCCACGGCCACGCTGCAGATCGATCGGGAGGCGGCGCGCGTCGTCACCTCCGAGGACGTAACGCCACGCGAGAGCATGGGCGACAGCGAGGAATTCTTCCAGACCCAGTATGGCCTGTTGCGCAGCCGCTCGCTGGCCGAGCGCGTCGTCGAAAGCCTCGGCCTCGCCAGCTCCGATCAGGCCCTGGCCGCGCTGGGCGTCGAGCCCCCGGCCCGCACGGGCAGCGCCGCCGCCCAGGCCGAGCGCCGGCGCGCCATCGCCCTCAGCGTGGTCCAGGGCGGGCTGGGCGTCACGCCCATTCGCGGTTCCCGCCTCGTCGCCGTCAGCTTCAACAACCCGGATCCGGTTGTCGCCGCGCGCGTCGCCAACGGGTTCGCCGAGAATTTCATTCAGGCCAACCTGGACCGAAAATACGAGAGCTCGTCCTACGCCCGCGCCTTCCTCGAGGAACGCATCGCCCAGACCAAGGGCCGGCTTGAGGACGCCGAGCGCCAGTTGGTCGCCTACGCCGCCAATCAGCAGATCATCAACGTCGGCGGGACCTCCGATGAGGGCGACACGGATGGCGGCGCCACCCAGTCGCTGGCCTCGAACAATCTCGTGGCCCTGAACAGCGCGCTGGCCACGGCCCGCGCGGCCCGCGTCGCCGCCGAGGAGAAATGGCGGTCGGCGCGCACGACGCAGTTGATGACCCTGCCCGAGGTGCTTCAGAACCCGTCAATCCAGCGCCTGAGCGAGCAGCGGGCCCAGCTGGATTCCGAATTCCAGCAGAAGCTGAGCGTTTACCAGGAAGACTATCCTGAAATGGTCCGCCTGCGCGCCCAGATCACCGAGATCGACGGTCAGATCCAGTCGCTGGCCAGCAACATCCGCAGCTCGATCCAGAGCCAGTACGTCATCGCCGCCAACCAGGAGCGATCGCTGCAGGCCCAGGTCAACGGGCTGAAGGGCGACGTCCTCGACCTGCGCGACCGGTCGATCCAGTACAACATCCTGCAGCGCGAGCTCGACACCACGCGGACCCTCTATGAGAGCCTGCTGCAGCGCTACAAGGAGATCGCGGTCACCGGCGACGTCACGGCCAACAATATCTCCATCGTCGACAGCGCCCGTCCGCCGGAGAGCCCGTCCAAGCCCAACATGATGATCAACCTGGCTCTCGCCGCCCTGTTCGGTCTGGGCCTGGGGGTGGTCGCCGCCCTGGTGCTGGAAGCGCTCGACGAGACCATCGCCACCCCGGACGACGTCGAGAAGAAGCTGGGCGTGCCGGTCCTGGGCGTCGTCCCGTTGCTCGACAAGGGCCAGACGACGGCGGCGGCCCTGGCCGACATCCGATCCGGATTCTCCGAAGCCTACTATTCGCTCCGGACGGCCCTGCAGTTCTCCACGCCCGACGGCGCGCCCGCCAGCCTGCTGGTCTCCAGCGCCCGGCCGGCCGAGGGCAAGTCGACCACCGCCTACGCCGTCGCGCTCAATCTGGCGCGGATCGGCAAGCGGGTCCTGCTGATCGACGGCGACCTGCGCAATCCGTCCATGCACCGCGTGGTCGGGGTCGAGAACGAGCGCGGCATGAGCAATCTGCTGTCGGGCTCGTCGGATCTGCAGAGCGTCGTCCAGCGCACCCGTCAGGACAATCTGTTCTTCATCCCGTGCGGTCCCCTGCCGCCGAACCCGGCCGAACTGTGGGGCAGCGACCGGCTGCGCCAATTCCTCGCCGACGCGCGCAACAGCTTCGACCATGTCATCGTCGACGGCCCGCCCGTGCTCGGCTTCGCGGATTCCCCGTTGCTGGCCGCGAGCGTCGGAGGCGTCCTGTTCGTGCTGGAATCGCGCGGCACCCGCCGCGGCCAGGCGCGCGGCGCCCTGCGGCGGCTGAAGGTCGGCCATGCCCGCCTGCTCGGCGCGGTCCTGACCAAATTCAACGCCAAGACCACCTCGTATGGCGGCTATGACTACGCCTACGACTACGCCTACGGCGCGGAAGGCGAGCCCCGGGCCAGGAAGGACAAGAAGGCTTGAGGGATCAGGTGGACGCGTCCGCCGTCCCCGTCGCGCGCGAGCCGGGCCGGTTCGCGGCCTACGCCCCCTATGCCCTGACCGTGGGAGCCGTATGGCTGGGCTGGCAGATCCTGCTCCAGCCGGTGCTGCAGCGCGCGCCGCCCGAGATCGCGATCCGCGCCGCCCCCGGCTCGCCCATGGTCCTGCGCCGGGCCGCCGAGGCGGAGTTCGCCGCTGGCCAGAAGACCAACAACGCCCGGCGCTACGACAATGCCGCCGCCCTCGCCCGCGAGGCCCTGTCGCGGGCGCCGTTCAATGTCCGCGCCCTGCGTGTCGTTGGCCTGAGCGAGGCCCGCGCGGGACGGGACTCAGCCGCCGACGACATCCTGACCCTCGCGGGCAACTGGAGCCTGCGTGACGATCCGGCCCATGCGTGGCTGGTCGAGCATCGGCTGAAGCGGGGCGATTACGCCTCGGCCTTCGCCCACGCCGACACCCTCGTGCGCCGGCGCGAGGATATCCGGCCCGAGGTCTTCCGCCTGTTCACGGTCGCGGCGACCCAGGACGGGGCGCGCGCCCTTCCGGAAATCGCCCGGCTGGTCGACGCCCGTCCGCCCTGGCGCCAGGCCTACTTCGACAGCCTCTACGGCACGGTCGAGGGGCTGCAGGTCGCGGCCAATCTCGCGGTCCTGCTCCAGCGCGGCAAGGCGCCCCTGACCAATCAGGAACTGGCCCAGGTCTACCTGCACCTGCTCGAGAAGGGCCAGGTCGAGGCCGTCCGTACGATCCGCGCGCGCCTGAACCGGCCGCCCGTCTCCGCTGTTTCGAACGGCGACTTCGGCGACGCGGCGGCGCCCCAGCCCTTCCAGTGGCGGTTGGGCCAGGAGGCCGGAGCGGTCGTCGAGATCGTGCCTGACGACATCCGCCCGTCCGATCCGGCGCTGCGCATCGATTACGACGGCTACTCCACCGTGCTGTTCGCGGAACAGTTGTTATTTCTCACGCCCGGCCGCTACCGGCTCACGGCGGAGGCGCGGGCCGAGGCCGGCGAACCGGGAGAGCGTCTGGTCTGGTCCCTCACCTGTTCGCCGGGCGATCTGCGCGTCCTGTCCGCCCCGGCCGTGGCGCGTTCGGCCGCGGTCTGGACACCGGTGTCCACTGAGTTCACAGTCCCGGCGGCCTGTCCGGGCCAATGGCTGAGAATTGAAAGCCGCGGCGGCGACCGGCGCATGCCGACCATCGCCTGGATCGATCACGTCGCCATAACTGAGCTTGGTTCACCGAACGATTGAGGCCGACTGTACGGTTTCCGAACCACGTTTTCGTTGAATCGTATTGCTTTTGAAACCTTCGCCGCCTATACCCATTGTCGATACGTCGCGGGCCAGCCCGTACCAAAGACCTGTTTAGAAGGGGATTAAAGCATGCGTAAGACCATCGCCGCTGTCACGGCGGGCCTGCTGCTCGTGGCTGGCCAAGCCGCCGCCGCCAACGATTCCGCCGTCGCTCGCGTTGGCGACCGCGTGGGCGCTCGCGCCGACGCTTCGTCGGAATTCTCGGGCATCCCGCTTCCGGTCGTCCTGATCGGCACCGCGGTGATCATCGCCACGATCATCGTGCTGAACGAAGACGACTCGGAAAGCGATTAAGCCGACCTGGTTCGCGACGCGCCCGCCATTGCGCTGACGTAACGCGTGCCAAGCAAGGTTTCGAAGGGCCAGTGGGATGCCGCCGCGATCGTGGCGATCATCCTGCTGGCCCTTTCTGTTGTTCTGGGCGGCGCCAGCCGCGAGCACACGCTGCGGCTGGCGCTCGTCGAACTGGCCGCCTTGCCCCTCCTCGTGATCGCCGGGAGCCGTCTGATCCGCTCCGGCCTGTGGCGTGAGCACAGGTTCGCGCTGGGCCTGCTGGCCGGCGCCGCGGCCATTCCGCTGATCCAGCTGGTTCCTCTCCCTCCCGCCGTCTGGACGGGTCTGCCGGGGCGGGATGAACTGGTCCTGGCGCTGGAGCTGGCGGGCCTGCAGCCCGGCTGGGCCCCGCTGAGCCTCACGCCGGACCTGACCTGGGGGTCGGCCCTCGCCCTGATTCCCCCCGCCGCCGTTTTCCTGCTGGTGTTGTCGGCCTCGCATACGCTGACCAGCCGTCTTGTCGGCGTCTACCTTGTCGCGGCCGTCGTCGGCGTGCTGCTTGGCGCGGCCCAACTGGCGAGCGGCGGCGAGCGCCTCTATCCGTGGGAGACCACCAGCGCGGGCTCGGTCACCGGCTTCTTCGCCAACCGCAACCACCTGGCCACCTTGCTGCTGGCCTGCCTGCCCTTCGCCGCCGTCCTCGGCGCGGCCACCCTGCGACACCGGACCGACGACCGCCGTCTGGCGCTGTGGTTCGGCGCCCTGTTCATGGGCCTGGTGGTGATCGGACTGGCCGCCATCCGCTCGCGCGCCGGCGTCATACTGTTCGGCCCGACCGCCATCGCCAGCCTGCTGGCTGCGTGGGTGGCCGCCGGACGGGGTCGCCCCGGGCCGGCGTTGATCGGACTGGCCGGGGGCGTCGCCGCCGCCGTCGGCGCCGTGGCCCTGTTCGCCCTGCCCCCCATCCTGGCCCGGTTCGACGTCCAGTCCGCGCCCGAGGGCCGCTTCGAGGGCTGGCCGATCGTGGCCGGGGCGGCCGAGACATACCTGCCGCTGGGATCCGGCATCGGCAGCTTCGACGCCGTGTTCCGATCGGTCGAACCGCTGGAGCAGCTGGACCCGACCTTCTTCAATCACGCCCACAACGAATATCTCGAGACCTGGCTTGAGGCCGGATGGCCGGGCGCCCTCCTGATCGTCGCCTTGCTGATCTGGTACGGCCGTCGCCTGTGGAGCGCGTGGCGCGCCGGGCCTTCGCGCGAGCGCGATCAGCAGCGCGCCGCCAGCATCGCCCTGCTGGTCATGCTGGCCCACTCCGCCGTGGACTATCCATTGCGTACCGCCACCCTGGCCTGCCTGTTCGCCCTGTGCGCCGCCATTCTCGAGAAGGCGGGCCGACCGACGGACCGGGAACTGGCCTGATGGCCGAGCCGATCCGCAGCATCCTCGTCGTCGGCGGCGGAACGGCGGGATGGATGGCGGCGGCGGCGCTGCAGCGGACCCTTGGCCCGCACGCCACGGTCACCCTGGTCGAATCCGAAGAGATTGGCGCGGTTGGCGTCGGCGAGGCCACCGTGCCGCCGATCCGCGACTTCAACATCATGATCGGTCTCGACGAAGCGGAGTTCATGCGCGAGACCAAGGCCACGCTGAAGGTGGCCATCGTCTTCCAGGACTGGGGCCACATCGGCAACCGCTACACCCATCCGTTCGGCACCTTCGGTCCCGGGCCGACGCTGGGGGATTTCCAGCAGACCTTCTTCGCGCTCCAGTCAAAGGGGCGGGTCGGGCCGCTCGGCGACTATTCGATCTGCTCGCGGGCTGCCGACGCCGGCAAGGTCGGGGTCAGGGACGCCGATCCCCGCTCGCCGCGCAACGGCCTGTTCACCGCCTTCCATTTCGACGCCACCCTCTACGCGAGATACCTGCGCAAGGTCTGCGAGGGCCGCGGCGTCCAGCGGGTCGAGGGCAAGGTCGTCGAGGTCGTCCAGCGCCCGGAAGACGGCTTCGTCGACAGCATCACCCTGGAGGGCGGCCGCAGTCTGTCGGCCGACCTCTACATCGACTGCACCGGCTTCCGCGGCCTGCTGATCGAGGGGGCGCTGAAGGCCGGCTATGAGGACTGGTCGCACTGGCTGCCCGTCGACCGCGCCGTCGCCGCGCCCTGCGCCAAGGTCGGCCCGGCCACGTCCTACACCCTGTCCACCGCGCGGGAGGCGGGCTGGCAGTGGCGCATCGCCCTGCAGCACCGGACCGGCAACGGCTACGTCTACAGCTCCGACCACCTGGGCGACGACGCGGCCCGCGAGACCCTGCTGGCCAATCTGGACGGCGAACCCCTGGCCGAGCCGCGTACGCTGCGGTTCGTCACCGGGCGGCGCAAGACCTACTGGGACCGCAACGTCGTCAGCCTTGGCCTGTCCAGCGGCTTCATCGAGCCGCTCGAGTCGACCAGCATCCACCTGGTTCAGGCCGGCCTCGTCCGGCTGCTGCAGCATTTCCCGGACCGGTCGTTCAGCCCCGTCAACATCGCGGCCTACAATCGGCGGCTCGGGCGCGAGGTCGAGCTGATCCGCGACTTCGTCATCCTGCACTATCACGCGTCCCAGAGGGACGACACGCCGTTCTGGCGGCAGGTCGCGGCCATGCCGATCCCCGACAGCCTGGCCGAACGGGTCGAGGCCTTCCGCGAACGCGCCCTGCTCTATCAGGTCGGCGCGGACGAATATTTCAGCCAGGGCTCGTGGCTGGCGGTGATGTACGGCCAGGGGATCAAGCCCCGGATGTTCAACCCGCTCTACGCCTATCAGGATCCGGAGCGGGCCGCGGCGGGGCTGCGCAACATCTCCGACGTCTTCGCCCGGACGGTCGAGGGCCTCCCCGATCACGAGGCGTTCCTCAAGTCCAACAACATGTGGTCCGGCGACGCCTGACGCGAGACCGGTCCGTCCTTGGCCCGGATCGGTGAACTATACGGCCGGTTCGGTCACCGGCGGGGCGACCACCACCGGAAGCGGCGCGGGAACAGCCGGAACGGCCGGTTCCTCCCGCCATGCGGCCTCGGGATTCAGCGCCGCCGTCGCCTCCAGGAAGGTTCCGGGCTTCATCGAGGGCTCGGGCGCCGTCCGCAGCCCGACGACCCGCGCCAGATCGGCGATGAAGGTGATGCAGTTGCGTCGCCTCAGGTCATAGACCGAGCCCTCAGGGCTGTTCCACCACTCGGCCCGGGCCTTGAGCGCATGCCATGTGGCGTCGTCGACGACCAGCCTGAGGAACGGCCGTCCTTCGGCGACATAGCGGGCGTCCGGGGCCGTCACCACACCCCCGCCCCGGGCGAACAGTAGCTGCGGCCCGGGACTTTTGGCGGTGAAGCCCGCCGACCAGTCGACCGGCTCGCCGGTGGCGTCGACCGTCCCCTGCGCGTGCACATAGGCATGGGGGAACAACAGATCGCCGCCGCGCACCCGTGCGCCGGGGTGGGCATAGAAGGTCACGGTCACCTCGGCCCAGGCCTGGCCGGCGATCAGGGCCAACAGCAGGGCGGGGACAAGGGTGCGAAACAGCCTGCGGGTCATGCGGTCTCCGGAACGGCCTACTGTGGGACGCTCCGGCCTGAACGTGCAAGGGCCGCCGGGGATGCCCCCGGCGGCCCTTGGTTCGTTCGATCGCGCCGGATCAGTGCGAGGCGGGTTTGGCCACCACGTCAGCGTCCTTGACCCGCGTCCGCGCCGCGGCGAGGGCGAAGACGGTCAGCAGCAGGTAGCCGACCAGCGGGACGTAGAAGACCGGGTTGAAGGTCGCCGACGCATCGGCGATCTGGCCGCCCAGATACGGCAGCACCGCGCCGCCGACGATGGCGGTGCACAGCAGACCCGAGGTGGCCGACGCCGGCGCGCCCGAGCGCTCCAGCGTCAGGGTGAAGATGGTCGGGAACATGATCGAGTTGAAGAAGCCGATCGCGATCGCGGCGTAGGCCGCGGTCTCGCCGGATGTCTGGGTCACGACCAGGCACAACAGGGCGGCCACCGCCGTATTGACGGTCAGCAGCACCCCGGCCCGGACCTTGGTCAGCAGCAGGGCCCCGATGAAACGCCCCACCATGGCGCCGCCCCAGTAAAGGCTGACCATGCGGCCGGCGTCGGCCTCAGGGATGTTCAGGATCGTCGGGCTGGCGAGGAAGTTGGTCAGGATGCCGCCGATGGCCACTTCCGAGCCGACATAGATGAAGATGGCGAGAGCGCCGAACAGCGCCCAGGGCGAGCCGAAGGCCTTGAACGGCGAGGACACGCCGCCCGCCTCCTCGGCGCCCGCGGCGGCGGCGTTGATCTTTTTCCGCGCGGTGAAGATGAAGAAGGCGACGACGGCGAAGAAGGCCCCGAGCGCCAGGAAGGCGAAATCGATGCTGCGCAGCGATTCGTCGCGTGTGGCCGCGGTGACCACGGCGCCGGCTGCGAATACCCCGCCGGTCAGCAGGACGGTCGAGCCGAGGTAGGGGCCGACGGTGGTGCCAAGCGAATTGAAGAACTGCGAGAAATTCAGGCGCGCATGCGAGCTCTTTTTGGAGCCCAGGGCGGCGACCAGCGGGTTGGCGGCCACCTGCAACAAGGTCACGCCCGAGGCGATGACGAACAGGGCGATCAGCACGCCGGGATACCAGTCCATGATCGTCGCCACCGGCACGATCAGACAGCCCAGCACCATGACCCCCAGCGCCGAAATTATCGAGCGGCTGTAGCCCAGCTTGCCCAGCACGGCGGCGGCCGGAACCGAAACGACGGCGTAGGCGATGAACCAGGCCGAGGCGGTCAGCATGGCCTCGGCCGTGCTGAGGTCGAACACTCTTCGGACCGCCGCGATCAGCGGGTCGATCAGCGAGGTGGCGAAGCCCCAGGCGAAGAACAGGGTGGTCACATAGGCGAAGGCCAGGGTCGTGCCCTGCTTCGCCGGCGCTTGCGTATCGGTCATTTCTCTCCCCGGGGTAACCGCGCGTCTGGCGCGCACGGCGTTGGCGCAAACGGTTTCATCGTCGAACGGCCGCGTCCAGCCGTTTTACCCAAGCCGTAACCAAAAGTGGCCGATCCGGGGACCGCCGAACGCAAAAGGCCGCCCCGGTTGCCCGGGACGGCCAGTCTGACTGATCGTTGGGGAGGATCAGTAGCGGTAGTTGACGCCGAACAGGAAGGTTCGGCCATAGCTCTGGTGATTGATGATCTGCCGGTCGTCACCGTTCTGGAAGGTGTAGAACGGCTCGTCGGTCAGGTTGTTGACCTGGAACAGGGCCGACAGGCCTTCCAGCGGGCCCGGCTGGAACTCGTAGCCGATCTGGGCGTCGATGACCGTTTCCGCGCCGACCTGGCGAAGCGTCCGGCCGTTGGCGAAGCCCGACATCTCGCCCAGGAACTCCGAACGGTAGCGTGCGCTGACCCGGCTCTGGAAGCCGTAGCGCTCGTAGTAGAGCGTCAGGTTGGCGACCGTTTCCGACAGACCGGGGATGGCCGTCTTCGTATTGGTGCCGGGCTGTTCGATCTCGCTGCCGTTCCGCGAAATGCTGACGAAGGCGCCGAACCCTTCCAGGGACGGGTGGAACATTTCGAACGGCGCCGAGGCGGCGAACTCCACCCCCCACATGCCGCCGCCTTCACCGTTCTGGGGCGAGCTGTAGAGACCGGTGTTGATAACCGGAACCACGCCGCCCGTCGGGAAGCCGGTGAAGTCGGCCGGGCGCTGCTCGTCGTAAACGAAGGTCTCGAGGTCGCGATAGAAGGCGGCCAGCGACACATAGGCCGACCGGCCGAAATAGCGCTCCAGCGAAACATCGGCGACGTTGGCGATCCACGGCCTCAGTTCCGGGTTGCCGCCGCCGCCGCTCCACGGCGAGCTGTTCACCGTCGCGCCCGGCACGTTCAGGGTCGGGTTGAAGCTGTAGCCGCGGCTGGCGCGCATCTGGTCCATCCGAGGCCGCGCCATGGTGCGGGCGAGGGCGGTGCGCAGGAACAGATCGTCCTTCAGCTCGAGGATCAGGTTCATGCTGGGCAGGATCTGCAGGTAGGAATCCCCGCCTTCGATCGGGGTGAACATGGTGCCGGCGCCGCTGCCGGTGGCGGCGAAGCCATTCGAGTGCTGATCGGTGTACACCGCCTGGATGCCGAGGTTTCCGGTGACCGGAATGGACTGGAAGTTGGCGTCCATGTTCAGCTTGGCGTAGCCGATGACGATGTCTTCCTCGATCGTCCAGTTCTTGGATTTCACGTCGCCGTTCGGGTTGCGGACCAGGTTGTAGAAACCGTCGTTGACCAGGCCGAGCGCGTCATAGCTCAGGATGCCGGGAATGCCGCCGTAGGCGAGCGAGGTCGGCTCCAGCAGGTAGTCGGCGGGCACGGCCACCGTCGCCCCGCCCGGAATGCCGAGGAACCACTCGTCCGCGACGAGAGACTTCTCACGCGAGCTGTAATAGATGCCGGTTTCGAGCGCGTTGAACGCCCCCAGGTCGACATCGCCGTTGAGGGTCAGGCGCACGGCCTTCAGTTCATCCTCGATGGTCGGCATGTTCAGGTAGCCGTCCTGACCGCCCGGAATGACGTCGCCGCCCCAGCCTTGCGGGCTGGTGAGGCGCATCAGGGTCGGATCGGCGTAGTCGAGATCGGTCGAGAACTGCGGCACCCCCTCTCCGGTGATGACGAAGTCCAGCGTGTCGGTGGGCCCCGTGCCGTTGCGGCCCGTGCCCCAATAGGTCTCAAGAATGGTGTCGGTGCGGTCGACCTTCGAATAGCTGAGGTCGGCGTCCAGCGTCCAACGGTCGTTCAGCACCACCTCGGTGTTCCAGCCCAGCGAAAGCAGCTTGCTCTCGCGGGCGGTGACATCGCCCCGGCCCACGGCGCGCACATTCGAGAAGGTGCCGGCCACGACCATGCCGTCCTCGACCTGCTGGTTCGACAGCGAGGCGCTGCTCCACTGGAGCGGGAACTCAATGCCGCGCAGGACCTGGGTGTTGTCGAACTCGGAGTAGAAGGCGTCGAACGTCGAGTGGACGCGGTCGTTCGGACGCAATTCGAGGGTGCCGAAGAAACCGTCCCGCTTGAGCTCGGACGACATCACGAAGACCTTGGCCCCGCCGATCACCAGATCGCCGTTCCCGTCGGTGGGATAGCCCCAGGCCTCGAACCGCTCCGACTGATACGGCGACGACATGTGAGCGTAGCCGAGGGCGAGGCCGATCGTGTCGTTCGCGAACTGGTCGATATAGGAGAAGCTGTAGCGCTGGCCGCTGTCGCTCGTACCGGCGTTCAGGGCGCCGATGTCGTTCACCTCGTAGCGCGCGTTCAGCGCGATCGTCCGACGACCGTGCTCCAGCGGGCGGATGGTGCGCAGGTCCACCGTGCCGGCGAGACCTTGCCCGACCAGCGAACCGTCGGGCGTCTTGTAAACCAGCACGCTGGCCAGAGCTTCGGACGGATACTGATCGAACTCGACGCCGCGGTTGTCGCCCGTGGTCACCTGTTCGCGGCCGTTGAGCAGGGCGGTGGTGAAGTCGGGACCGAGCCCGCGGATGCTGATGACCTGGGCCCGGCCGTCCTGACGCTGGGCCGCCAGACCCGGCAGGCGGGCCAGCGATTCGGCGATCGACATGTCGGGCAGTTTGCCGATGTCCTCGGCGGTCACGACCTCGACGATCGAGGTGTTGTTGCGCTTGGCGGCGATCGAGCTTTCGATCGAGCCGCGGATGCCGGTGACGATCACCTCGTCGACCTGCGTCGCGTCCTCCTCCTGCGGCGCGTCCTGCGCCGAGGCGGTTGCGGCGAAGGCCAGGGCGGCGACGGCGCCGAGGGCGGCGCCCCCGAGCAGACGGGCACGGCGAGTAGCTTGGGTTCTCATCTCATTCTCCCTAAGGCCGTCGCATTTCTATCGAAGCGTCCGGTGTTACCGCAAAGTAATGCAAACTTATGGAAAGGATGCAAGCGTCCTCTCTTCGACGGACCATCGGACGTGGCCGAAATGTGACGGCCAGCCTTGACTATATCGCACTGCACAAGGGCTTTTCCTTTGCGTCGCCGCAATTTCGACCTGTCGTCTGGACCAGTTGACATGCGGCGGCTCCGCTGCAAAATCTTGCAAACCGATCCGCCGAGCCATGTTGTTCGCGGACAAACAAAGGGACGGAGACGATGACGGGAAGCCTCTGGCGGTCTAAGCGGGCGCGCGTGACCGCCCTGTGCGCCGCGCTCGCCGCCATGACCGCGGCCGTTCCGGCGCTGGCGACGCCCGTCCAGGATCCCGGCGTGCGCGACAGGCCCGCCGAGGACGAGGTGATCTATTTCCTGTTGCCGGACCGGTTCGCCAACGGCGACCCCGCCAATGACCGCGGCGGTCTTGAGGGCGACCGGCTGCGGACGGGCTATGATCCCACCGATCCCGGCTTCTACCACGGCGGCGACCTGCGCGGCCTGATCGATCGGCTCGACTATATCCAGGGCCTCGGCGTCACCGCCCTGTGGATCGCGCCGCCCTTCGTGAACAAGGCGGTCCAGGGCCCGCCTGGTCAGGAGAGCGCCGCCTACCACGGCTACTGGATCACCGACTTCACCCGCGTCGATCCCCATTTCGGGACCAACGATGACTTCCGCGCCCTCGTCGACGCCGCCCATGCGCGCGGGATGAAGGTCTATCTGGACATCGTCATCAACCACACCGCCGACGTCATCCGGTACCGCGAGTGCCCCGACAACGACTGCGGCTATCGCTGGAAGGGCGACTATCCGTATCAGCGTCGCGGCGGTCTGAACGGCGAGCCGATCAACGCCGGCTTCACCGGCGAGCCAGGCGGCGACTTCGGGGCCCTGACCCGGCCGGACTATGCCTACACGCCCTGGACCCCGCCCGGCGAAGAGGCGGTCAAGGTTCCGGCCTGGCTGAACGACGTCAGCCTCTATCACAACCGGGGCAACAGCGCCTGGTACAGCGAAGCCCGCATGGACGGCGACTTCTCGGGCCTCGACGACCTGTTCACCGAACACCCCCGCGTGGTGCAGGGCTTCATCGACATCTATGGCGGCTGGATCGACGACTACGGCGTCGACGGCTACCGCATCGACACCGCCCGCCACGTCAATCCGGAGTTCTGGCAGGTCTTTGTCCCGGCCATCCTCGAACGCGCCCGGGCGAAGGGCATTCCGAATTTCCACATCTTCGGCGAGACCTTCGACTTCCAGACCGGTACGGCCGCCATGCACACCGTCGTCGACGGCCTGCCGACCGTGCTCGATTTCGCCTACCAGCGGGCCGTGCAGAACATGGTCACCGGCGCCGGGAACCCGGACGCCATGGGCTATCTGCTGATGGAGGACGCCATCTACGCCGGCGGCGTGGAGACGGCGCGGCGCCTGCCGACCTTCACCGGCAACCATGACATGGGCCGCATCGGCCACCTGATCCTCAAGGCCATGCCCGACATATCCGACGCCGAGCTGTTGGACCGCTCGGCCCTGGCTCACGCCATGGTCCTGCTCGGCCGCGGCGTGCCGGTGATCTATTATGGCGACGAACAGGGCTTCACCGGCGACGGCGACGATCGCCGCTCGCGCCAGGACATGTTCGAGACCCGCACCCCGTCCTATGCCGACGATCGCCGCATCGGCCAGGCGTCGGGCCCGTTTGATGTGAACGCCGACATGTACCGCCGCATCGCGGAGATGACCCGTGTCCGGGCCGCCGACGCGCGCCTGCGCCATGGCCGCGTCGCCGTCCGCATCGCCGACCAGACTCCGGGAATTCTCGCCATCTCGCGGCTCGATGATGACGGCGAGACACTGGTGGTGTTCAACACCGCCACCGAGGCGCGCGACGTCAACATCCCGGTCGGGACCGGCTCCTCAGAATGGCGCGCCCTGCTCGGCCAATGCCCCGCCCGCGCCGCCGCCCCCGGCGCCATCTCCGTCTCCGTGCCCGCCCTGGGCTATCTTGTCTGCGTATCTGAAGGTTGAGCTTGACCGTCCAGACCCTTGAGTCCCCGCTTTCCCGGACCGACGCCGCCGACTGGTGGCGCGGCGCGATCGTCTACCAGGTCTATCCGCGCAGTTTCGCCGACTCGAACGGCGACGGCGTCGGCGACCTGAAAGGGATCACCGATCATCTCGACCACATCGCCTCGCTGGGCGTCGACGCGGTCTGGCTGTCGCCCTTCTTCACCTCGCCAATGAAGGATTTCGGCTACGACGTGGCCGACTATTGCGACGTCGATCCGATCTTCGGCGCACTCGCTGACTTCGACGCCCTGATCGCCAAGGCTCACCGGCTGGGCCTGCGCATCATCACCGATCTGGTGTTCGCCCACACCTCGGACCAGCACGCCTGGTTTCGCGAGAGTCGCCAGTCGCGCACCAATCCCAGGGCCGACTGGTACGTCTGGGCCGACGCCAAACCGGACGGCGCGCCGCCCTCGAATTGGCAGTCGGTGTTCGGCGGTCCGGCCTGGACCTGGGACGCGCGACGCGGCCAGTACTACATGCACAATTTCCTGCCCGAGCAGCCGCAGCTGAACCTGCACCAGCCGGCCGTGCAGGAGGCCCTGCTGGATGTGGCCCGCTTCTGGCTCGATCGGGGCGTCGACGGCTTCCGGTTCGACGCCATCAATTTCTCGATGCACGACCCGTTGCTGCGGGACAACCCGCCCCTGCCGCCGGGCGGCAAGCGGACCCGGCCGTTCGACTTCCAGGACAAGGTCTTCAACCAGTCCCAGCCCGGGATCGTCGACTTTCTGAAACGGGTCCGCGCCCTGACCGACAGCTATGGCGGCCGGTTCACCGTGGCCGAGGTCGGCGGCGACCACGCCGAGCGCGAGATGCAGGCCTTCACCGCCGGCGACGACCATCTGAACAGCGCCTACGGCTTCCTCTACCTCTACGCCCCCGCCCTGAACGACCAGCTGGTGCGCGAGGGGGCCGAGGCCTGGCACGGCCGCGACGGGCAGGGCTGGCCGTCATGGACCTTCTCCAACCACGACGCGCCCCGGGCCATCTCGCGCTGGGCGGGGAACCGTGATCTCAAGGCCTTCGCCGAGATGGCCATGCTGCTGCTGATGTGCCTGCGCGGCAACGTCTTCATCTACCAGGGCGAGGAACTGGCCCTGCCGCAGGCCGAGGTGCCGTTCGACCGGCTGGTCGACCCCGAAGCCATCGCCAACTGGCCCCAGACGCTGGGCCGCGACGGAGCCCGGACGCCGATGCCGTGGTCGGCGGACCGGCCGCACGCCGGCTTCTCGACCGCCGAGCCGTGGCTGCCGGTCGATCCGCGCCACGTCGGCCTCTCCGTGGACCGGCAGGAGGGGGATCCGTCCTCCATGCTCAACGTCACCCGCCGTCTGGTCGCGCTGCGAAAGGCCCATCCCGCCCTGACCCGCGGTGATATGCGGCTGCTCGACGCCGCCCCGGGCCTGCTGTGCCTCGAGCGCGTCCTGGCCGGCGAGCGGCTGCTCTGTGTGTTCAACCTGGGTGAGCAGGCGGCGGACTGGACGGCGCCGGCCGGCTGGCGCGTCGTCGAGACGGTCAATCTGGAAGCGGGGTCCGGGGGCGTGCTGCCGCCGATGGCCGGCCTGGTCTTCGCCGACGCCGCCGGATGACTTCAGCCCCCGCAGCTCTCGCGCACGATCAGGTCGGTCGGGATCCGCTCCGACCGGCCGACGGAGTCCCCGGGGTTGTCGAGCAGTTTGGAGACCAGCAGCCGTCCGGCCTTCATGGTGTCCTGGGCGATCGTGCTCAGGGCCGGGCGCGAGTAGCGACTGAACGGCACATTGTCGAAGCCGATCACCGAGACGTCCTCGGGCACCCGCAGCCCCGCGTGCAGCAGGGCCCGCACGGCGCCCAGCGCGATCTGGTCCGAGGCGCAGACCACGCCGTCGAAGTCGACGCCGCGCCGGATCAGGCTGTCGACCGAGGCCTCGGCGGACTCGACCTCGAAATGGGCTTCCATGATCAGGTCCGGATCGACCGACAGCCCGGCCCTGGCCAGCGCCTCCAGATAGCCCCGATGCCGCTGCATGGCCTCGGGCGGATCGAGGTCGCCCAGGAAAACGATGCGCTTGCGGCCCAGCCGGGCCAGATGCAGCGTCGCGCGCCGACCGCCCGCCAGGTTGTCCGATCCGACCGAACAGTACTGCTGGTCAGGCATCTCGGCGCCCCAGACCACGAACCGCCCCTCGGTCTCGGCCAGCCGGTTCAGGCTCTGATGCAGGGTGCTCTGGCCGAGGAAGATCACGCCGTCGGCGTGGCTGGTGTTCATCGCCGCCGACAGGTCTTCGTAGCTGGTCGGCGCGAAATGACTCATGATGACGTCGCAGCCGCGCTCGCGCGCCGCCTCGCCGACGCCGGCCAGAAGCTCGAGAAAGAAGGGGTCGCTCAGCCGACCCTCGCGTCCTTGCGGACGGGGCGTCACCAGGGCGATGACGCCGTCGGCGCCGATCGGCCCGGCCGGCATGTGGCGCCGGAACGGATAGTCGTGCTCACGCGCCAGTTTCCAGATCAGCTGCTTGGTCCGCGCGTTGACCGCCGGGCTGTCGTTCAGCGCGCGCGAGGCCGTCGAGATCGACACGCCCGCCAGCTTGGCCAGATCTTCCAGGCGAGTATTGCCGCGACTCACGTTTGGTTTCCCGTTGATGGCATGACTGCAAAATTTGCTGCAAAACTTGCTCGTTCTGCGCCGCCGCGGCGCCGTCTGGCAAGACCCTTTAAGTGGAGTTGATCCCGATGCTGAACCGCCGTTCGTTGATGTCCGCCACCGCCATCCTGGGCGCCCTTCCCGTCGCGGCGAACGCCCAGGACGTGGCCCAGGCGCCGGCCGGATCGACCGGCGCGGTGCGCGCCTCCTCGCCCGGCGGGGTCCTCACCGTCGAGGTGGGCGTCACCGGCGAAGGCCGGCCGGAGTATCGCGTCACCCGCCTCGGACGGCCGGTCATCGCGCCCTCGCGGCTCGGCTTCCTGCTGACCGACGCGGCCAAGCTGGAGCGCAACTTCGCCGTGACCGCCGACGCCCCGACCCAGCATGACGACACCTGGGAGCAGCCGTGGGGCGAGCGGCGCTTCATCCGCAACCACTACACCGAGTTCCGCGTCCATCTGGCCGAGAAGTGGGGCCTGCAGCGCCGCATGGACGTGGTCTTCCGCCTCTACGACGACGGCCTCGGCTTCCGCTACGAATTCCCCGACCAGCCCAATCTGAAGACCGTCAACATCGGCGCCGAACTGACCGAGTTCACCGTCGCCTCGCCCGGCACGGCCTGGTGGATCCCGGCCTTCGAGTGGAACCGCGAGGAGTATCTCTACAACCGCACGCCGATCTCGGCGGTCGGCGTGGCCCAGACGCCGCTGACCATGAAGCTGGACGACGGCCTGCACCTGTCGATCCATGAGGCGGCGGTCATCGATTATGCCGGCATGAACCTGCGCCGCGCCGAGGGCGGCCGCTTCACCGCGATGCTGACTCCCGGCCTGACCAATGCGGCGGTCGTCCGCGAGGCCCCGTTCGCGACGCCGTGGCGGACGATCCAGATCGCCGACAAGGCCGGCGACCTCGTCGAATCCAGCCTGATCCTGAACCTCAACGAGCCCAACACCCTGGGCGACGTCAGCTGGTTCAAGCCGATGAAATACATCGGCATCTGGTGGGAGATGCACCTCGACCTGAAGAGCTGGAACTCGGGTCCGAAGCACGGCGCCACCACCGAGAACACCCTCAAGCACATCGACTTCGCGGCCGAGCACGGCTTCGGCGGGGTGCTGGTCGAGGGCTGGAACGTCGGCTGGGACGGCGAGTGGTTCGGCACCGGCTGGGACTACAGTTTCACCCAACCCTATCCCGACTATGACATCGAGCGGGTCGCCGCCTACGCCCGCCAGAAGGGCGTCGAGATCATCGGCCACCATGAGACCGGCGGCAACGGCTTCCACTACGAGAAGCAGCTCGACGCCGCCTTCGCCCAGATGCAGCGCTTCGGCTGGCATTCGGTGAAGACCGGCTATGTCGCCGACGCAGGCGGCGCCCGGGTCACCGGTCCGGATGGTCAGGCGCATCTGGCCTGGCACGAGAGCCAGGAGATGGCCCGCCACCACATGCGGGTGATCGAGACGGCGGCGAAATACCAGGTCGCGATCAACGCCCACGAGCCGTTCAAGGACACCGGCCTGCGCAGGACCTATCCGAACATGATCAGCCGCGAGGGCGCGCGCGGCACCGAGTTCAGCGCCTGGGGCCAGCCCGGCAATCCGCCTGAGCACGAGGTCAATCTGGTCTTCACCCGCCTGCTGGCCGGGCCGATGGACTACACGCCGGGCATTTTCGGCATGACCACCCGCAGCCCCGACGGCATCGCCACCACCTGGGCCAAGCAGCTGGCCCTCTATGTGACGATCTACAGCCCGATCCAGATGGCCGCCGACCTGCTGGTCAACTACGAGGCCAATCCCGGTCCCTTCCAGTTCATCAAGGACGTCGCCGTCGACTGGGCCGAAACCCGCGTCCTGAACGGCGAGGTCGGCGACTACGTCACCATCGTCCGCAAGGACCGCAACTCGGACGAATGGTTCCTCGGCTCGATCACAGATGAGTCGCCGCGCGCCCTGTCCGAGCCGCTGAGCTTCCTCGACCCGGGCCGCCGCTATCGCGCCGAGATCTACCGCGACGCGCCCGACGCCCACTGGAAGACCAACCGCGAGGCGATCGTCATCGAGCAGCGCGAGGTCACCGCGGCCGACGTGCTCGACCTGCGCCTCGCCCCGGGCGGCGGACAGGCCATCCGCTTCGTCCCGCTGGGGAGGGCGCGCCGTTGACCACCGTCACGCCGGAAGGGGTCGCGCCCGGCGCCGCCGCGCCGCTGTCCGCCCGCCCGCGCCTCAGCGGCTGGGCGATCTGGAACATGTGCGTCGGCTTCTTCGGCATCCAGATCGGGTTCGGCCTGCAGAACGCCAACACCAGCCGCATCTTCCAGACCCTCGGCGCCGAGGTCGACAGCCTCGCCATCCTGTGGATCGCCGCGCCCCTGACGGGCCTGCTGGTCCAGCCGATCGTCGGCCATTTCAGCGACAGGACCTGGGGGCCGCTGGGCCGCCGCCGGCCCTATTTCCTCGTCGGAGCGATCCTCACCACCCTGGCCCTGCTGGTCATGCCGCACAGCCCGGCGCTGTGGATGGCGGCGTCGATGCTCTGGATCATGGACGCCTCGATCAACATCACCATGGAGCCGTTCCGGGCCTTCGTCGGGGACAACCTGCCCGAGGAGCAGCGGACCACCGGCTATGCGATGCAGAGCTTCTTCATCGGCGCCGGCGCGGTGTTCGCCTCCTGCCTGCCGTGGATCCTGACCGAGTGGTTCGGCCTCGCCTCGACCGCCCCCGAGGGCGTGGTGCCGATGGCGGTGCGCATCTCCTTCTATGTCGGCGCCGTGGCCCTGCTGGCCGCCGTGCTGTGGACCGTCTTCACCACCCGCGAATACAGCCCCGAGCAGATCGAGGCCTTCGAAACGGCGCGCGACGCCCGCCACGCCCCGGCCGCCGCCCGCTCCGGCGCCGCCTGGTACGGGGGCGGCCTGATCTGGGCCGTCGCCGGCGCGCTCGGCCTGGGCGCGGTCTATCTCCTCGGCCTGCAGAAGGAGCTCTATCTGCTGGCCGGCTTCATCGTCGCCTTCGGCCTGATGCAGCTGGCCGCCGGAGCGCTGGCGGGGGCGGGCCGCTCCAACGCCCTGACCGAGATCATGAGCGACATCTTCGCCATGCCGAAGACCATGCAGGGCCTCGCCGTGGTCCAGTTCTTCAGCTGGTTCGCCCTGTTCTCGATGTGGATCTACATGACCCCGGCGGTCACCGCCGTGCATTACGCCTCGCCCGACCCGACCTCGGCCGGCTACGGCGAGGGGGCCAACTGGGTCGGCGTGCTGATGGGAATCTACAACGGCGTCGCCGCCCTCGCCGCCTTCCTGATCCCGGTCATCGCCCACCGGACAGGGCTGCGCGGGGCCCACGCGGTCAACCTGGCGCTCGGCGCCGCCGGCTTCCTCGGCGTCTTCCTGATCCGCGATCCGCAGTGGCTCTGGCTGCCGATGATCGGCGTCGGCTTCGCCTGGGCGTCGATCGTCTCGATGCCCTACGCCATCCTGGCCAACGCCGTGCCGGGTCGGAAAATGGGCGTCTACATGGGCATCTTCAACATCTTCATCGTGGTGCCCCAGCTGGTCGCCGCCACCATCCTGGGGGCCATCCTCAAGGGCGTCTTCGGCGGCGACGCCATCTGGGCGCTGGTGCTCGGCGCCGTCAGCTTCCTGATCGCCGCCGGCGCCAGCCTGCTGGTGCCTGACACAAGGACGGCGAGGGCATGAGGCTCGACCGCCGCGCCCTGCTGGCCGGGCTGTCGGCCCTGCCGCTGGCGACCGCCGCCCGCGCCGAGGCTCCGACGCAGGGCCGGCTGGTCGAACACCCGGCCATGGCCTCGGCCTTCGCCCAGCCCCGCGACGTCACCGTCTGGCTGCCGCCGGGCTACGACGCCTCGGACGCCCGCTGGCCTGTCCTCTACATGCACGACGGCCAGAACCTGTTCGACGCCTCGCGCGCGCCCTACGGCGCCGAATGGGGCGTGGACGAGCACGTCGCCCGCCTCGCCGCCACCGGCCAGATCCGCACGCCGATCGTGGTCGGGATCGGCAACACGCCCCTGCGCCTGCGCGAATACATCCCCGCCGACCTGATCCGCGCCCTGCCCGACGACATGCGCGCCGACGTTCAGGCCATCTACGGGGGCGAGCCCCTGTCCGACGGCTATCTGCGCTTCATCGTCCGCGAGTTGAAGCCCTTCATCGACCGGACGTACCGCACCAGTCCCGGCCGCCTCGACACGGCGATCATGGGCAGCAGCATGGGCGGCCTGATCTCCCTGTACGCGCTGATGCGATACCCGCTCGTCTTCGGCGGCGCGGGCCGCGTCTCCACCCACTGGCCCCTGAAGATCGGGGGCCTCGAAGACCCCGCCCTGCTGTCTCCGTGGCGCGAGCGCCTCGTCGCCGCGTGGACCGGCGTCGTTCGCGAGGGCCTGCCCCCCGTCGGCGGCCATTACCTCTATTTCGACCGCGGCGACGAGAGCCTCGACGCCTTCTACGCCGAGTTCCAGAGCCGCATCGACGAGACCATCCGCGCCGCCGGCTGGCCGTCCGACCGCTTCCGCTCGCTGGTCTTTCCCGGAGCCGGGCACAATGAGGCCAGCTGGAACCAGCGGCTCGACGTCCCTCTCGCCTTCCTGCTTTCGCCTTCAGCCCGATGAGTTCTCCCATGCGCCTGTCCTCCACTCTCCTCGCCGGCGCCGCCCTTCTGGCCATGGGCGGCGGGTGCTCGACCCTGCAGGACCTGACGCCCGGGGCCGACGCCCCCTCCGTCGCCGATCCCGCGCCCCAGGTGGTCTCCATCTCCCCCGGCGCGCCCGGCGACACGCCGACCTGGGTCAACGCCGCCAAGACCGGCGCGGGGGCCTCGTACGAAGCCTATGTCGACGGCCAGTACCGCGACGGCGGTCCGACCGGCGAGGTCTCCCGCGTCTGGTTCTCGATCGCCGACGGCGTCCTGACCGAGACCATGTACGGCCTGATCCACGAGGCCCAGATCAAGCAGCTGCGCTTCGCCGTGGTCACCGGGACCGGTCTCTCGGTCGAGGGGACCGACACCACCAGCCGCACCGAATACCTGCACGTCGACGCCCAGGGCCGTCCGCTCTCGCCCGCCTATCGCGTCATCACCACCGACAAGGCCGGCCGCTACGAGATCGAGAAGCGCATCTACGTCAGCCCCGACGATCAGGCGCTGGTGGTGCGCGCCACCATCCGGGCCTTGCGAGGCGACATCACCCCCTACCTGCTGCTCGAGCCGCACATGGCCAATACCGGCGTTGGGGATCGGGGCTGGCATTCGACCGCACCTCTCGACCCGCCCACGCCGGACGGGTCGACGAGCTACAGCGTGTTCCACGCGGCGGAGGGCGACATCCACCTCGCCCTGTGGGCCAGCGAGGCGTTCGAGGCCCAGAGCGTCGGCTTCATCGGCGTCTCCGACGGCCTGACCGATCTGGCCGACGGCCGGCTGGACCACGTCTACGAGTCCACCGGCCCCGAGGGCGGCAACATCATGCTGACCGGCGCCCTGCCGAGGCTTCGGACGAGAGACTCCCTGTCGCGCGATTTCGTCATCGGCTTCAGCGACAGCGAGCCGGGCGCGGTGCGTGAGGCGACCCGACCATTCATGACCGGCCTCGACGAGGTCCTCGCCCGTTTCAACGGCGAAGGCGACCATGTCGGCTGGGAGGACTACATCGCCTCCCTCGACCAACTCCCCCGCCTCGCCGAACAGTCCACCGACGGCGGCAAGCTGGCTTTCGCCTCCGCCCTGATGCTCAAGGTGCAGGAGGACCGCACCTACGCCGGCGCCCTTATCGCCTCGCTGTCCAACCCGTGGGGCGACACCGTCGACGCCACCAGTCCCTCGACCGGCTACAAGGCCGTCTGGCCGCGCGACTTCTACCAGGTGGCCATGGCCCTGCTCGCCCTCGGCGACAAGGAAACCCCGCTGGCCGCCTTCCGCTACCTGCCGCAGGTGCAGGTCGACGCGGAGACGCCCGGCAACACCGGCGCGACGGGCTGGTTCCTGCAGAAGACCCACGTCGACGGCGAGATCGAATGGGTCGGCGTCCAGCTCGACCAGACCGCGATGCCGATCATGCTGGGCTGGAAGCTGTGGAAGGCCGGCCTCGTCTCCGATGCGGAAATGGCCCGCATGTATGGCCAGATGATCAAGCCGGCCGCCGACTTCCTCGTCGACGGCGGCAAGGTCGGCCTGCTGTGGAACGACCGCCAGATCACTCCGCCGTGGACGCAGCAGGAGCGCTGGGAGGAGCAGGAAGGCTATTCCCCCTCGACCACCGCCGCCGTCATCACCGGCCTGACCGTGGCCGCCGACATCGCCCGCGCCTCAGGCGATCCGGCGTCCGCCGCCCGCTACCAGGCCGCCGCCGACGACTACGCCGCGAAGGTCGAGGCGCGAATGTTCACCACCAGCGGCGACTGGGGCGACGGCGACTATTTCGTCCGCATCACCCGCAACGAGAACCCCAACGACAAGGCCGCGATCGGCGAGAACAACGGTCAGCCCGCCATGCCGGAGGACCGCATCATCGACGGCGGCTTCCTCGAACTGGTCCGCTACGGCGTCCGCGCCCCCGACGCCCCGTCCATTCTCGCCACCCTGCCCGAATACGACGACCAGACCCGCGAGGACCGTTTCCGCGTCCGCTACGACATCAACGGCGTCCCCGGCTTCCGCCGCTACGGCAACGACGGCTACGGCGAGACCACCGACACCGGGGCCAACTACGGCGTCGGCGGCCAGATGGCGGCCGGCCAGCGCGGCCGCCTGTGGCCCTTCTTCACCGGCGAGCGCGGCCACTACGAACTGGCCGCCCGTCTCGCCGCAGGCAAATCCGACCTGACGCCGGTTCGCGACACCTGGGTCCGCGGCATGGAGTCCTTCGCCAACGGCGGCCTTCTGCTGCCCGAACAGGCCTGGGATGGCGTCGGCCACCCCACCGCCCACGGCTACCGCCCCGGCGAAGGCACCAACTCCGCGACCCCGCTGGCCTGGACCCACGCCGAATACATCAAGCTCCTCCGCTCCCTCGCCGACCGCGCGGTATGGGACCGTTATGCGCCGGTGGAGGAGCGATACGCGCGCTGACGCTGGCGGTCTGGCGTTACCGGCGGTAACGAGAACGGATGACCAAAGGCCCCGTCCTCGTCACCGGTTCGGCCGGCTTCATCGGTTTCCACACCGCTCGCCGGCTGCTGGCGCGCGGGGAGACGGTGATCGGTGTCGACAACCTGAACAGCTACTACGACCCGACCCTCAAACAGGCGCGGCTGGGGCGGCTGCAGGCCGAGCCCGGATACGTCCACCACACCCTCGACCTCGCCGACCGGCCCGGCATGGCGGCCCTCTTCGCCGAACACGCGCCGCGCCGCATCGTCCACCTCGGGGCCCAGGCCGGCGTCCGCTACAGCCTCGAACATCCGGAGAGCTACGTCGATTCCAACGTGGTCGGCTTCCTGACCATCCTCGAGGGCGCCCGCGCGGTGCAGGCCGAACACCTGGTGTTCGCCTCGACCAGCTCGGCCTTCGGGGCCAACGGCGCCCTGCCCTTTTCGGTCCGCCAGGGCGTCGCCCATCCGATGACGGTCTACGCCGCCACCAAGATCGCCAACGAGGCGATGGCGCACTCCTATTCCCACCTGTTCGGCTTCCCCTCGACGGGCCTGCGCTTCTTCACCGTCTACGGGCCGTGGGGCCGGCCGGACATGGCGCTGTTCAAGTTCACCCGGGCGATTCTCGAAGGCCGGCCGATCGACGTCTACGGCCATGGCCGGATGGAGCGCGACTTCACCTATGTCGACGATATCGTCGACGGCGTGGTGGCGGCCCTGGACCGGCCGGCCGCGATCGATCCCGACTGGAAGGCCGAGGCGCCCAACCCCTCGACCAGCGGCGTCGCCCGGTGGCGCATCCTCAATCTGGGCGCCGGCCGCCGCGAACAGCTGATGCGCTACATCGAGGTGCTGGAGGATGCGCTGGGTCGAAAGGCCGAGCTGAACATGATGCCCGTGCAGGACGGGGACGTCGTGCGCACCGAAGCCGATGTGACCGAGACCCGCGCCGCCCTCGGCTACACGCCGTCGACTCCGATCGAGATCGGGGTGAAGCGGTTCGTGGACTGGTATCGCGACTTCTACGGCGCCTGACGCATCCGCGAAGGTTCGCGGCAAGCCCGTGTCCGAAACAGGGTTTCCACACCGAGAGAGCGCATCGTCACCGCTTGTTATTGCGCCGCACACGAAATGAATTGCCTGCCGCACCGCAATAGGGTCCTATCCCAATCCGCGGCGTCGAACGCGGGTTCGGGCCGAAATTTTCTGCATTCCAGGGCCCGGGCGCGCGCATATGACTCGACTTTTCCCCCTTCTGCTCACTCTCGGCGCCTGTCTGGTCGCCGCGCCGGCGCTGGCCGCCGCGCCCGAGGCCGCGCCCGTCGCCGCGGCCCTGCTCGCGCACCAGGCGCCGCTTGAGCTGAACGAAGCCTCGTCGGCCTGGATCCTGACCTCGACAGCGCTGGTCCTGCTGATGACCCTGCCCGGCCTGGCCCTGTTCTACGGCGGCATGGTCCGGCGCAAGAACGTCATCGCCACGATCGCCCATTCCACCGCGGCCTTCGCCATCGTCACCGTGCTGTGGTTCGTGGTCGGCTACAGCCTGTCGTTCGGCTCCAGCGCGGAGGCGACCAACGGCTTCATCGGTGGGCTGCAGGCGGCCTTCCTCAACGGCGTCACCCCATCAACGGCGCATAGCCTGGCGCCGGGCCTGCCCGAGTTCCTGTGGGTCGCCTACCAGCTGACCTTCGCCGTCATCACCCCGGCCCTGATCGCCGGGGCCTTCGCCGAGCGGATCAAATTCTCGGCCTCGATCCTGTTCTTCTTCCTGTGGCACCTGCTGGTCTACGTCCCGATCTGCCACCAGGTCTGGGGCGGCGGCTGGATGGGCTCGCTCGGCGTGCTCGACTTCGCCGGCGGGGCGGTGGTGCACGTCAACGCCGGGGTCGCCGGCCTGGTGGCGGCGCTGGTGCTCGGCCCGCGCCATGGCTTCGGCCGCGACAACATGGCCCCGCACAACCTCGCCTTCACCGCCATCGGCGCGGGCCTGCTGCTGGTCGGCTGGCTGGGCTTCAACGCCGGTTCGGCCTGGGCGGCCGACGGGATCGCCGCCGTGGCCGCCTTCAACACCATCCTCGCCGCCGCCGCGGCCGCGATCGGCTGGACCGCCGTCGAATGGATCGACCACAAGCGGCCGACCCTGCTTGGCCTGCTGTCCGGCGTCGTGGCCGGCCTGGTAGGCATCACCCCGGCCGCCGGCCTCGTCGATCCCAAGGGCGCCTTCCTCATCGGCGTCATCTCCGGCCCGGCCTGCTACGCCGGCGCCGTCTGGCTCAAGCGCGCCCTGAAATACGACGACAGCCTCGACGCCTTCGGGGTCCATGGTGTCGGCGGCATCGTCGGCGCCCTGCTGACCGGCGTGTTCGCCACCGCCGCCATCAACCCGGCCGGCGAGAACGCCAACCTGCTGAACCAGGCCATCGGCCTGCTCGCGGTCATCGCGTGGAGCGGGGTCGGCACCTTCCTGATCCTGATGGTGTGCAAATTCACCACCGGCCTGCGGGTGACGAAGGAGGCGGAGATCGAGGGCCTCGACTACACCCAGCACGGCGAGACCATCCACCAGTAGGACGGCTCGCCGGCAGGCAAGAAAACGGGCGCCCGTGGATCCACGGGCGCCCGCATTTTGTTCAGCAGCGGCCTCGCGGCTCAGTGGGCGCTGTGACCCCCGCTGGTCGCCGCCGGCGGAGCGGCCGGCGTGGCCTGGGTCGTGGACCGGGCCGCCGGGCCGGTGTCGGGGGCCGAGCCCGCCGCGCCGCCGGCCTGGGCCGCGGCCTGTTCCGCGCCGGGGGCCGGGGTTTCCGCGGGAGTCTCGGCCGGGGCCGCCGCCGCGCCCGGCTGACGGGCCGGATCGGGGGCCGGAACGGCGACGCCGCCCGAGCCCTGCGAGCGCAGCCAGGCGATCAGGTTGACGCGGGTCTGGGTGTCGCGGATGCCGGCGAACGACATCTTGGTGCCCTGCACGACCCGGCCCGGCGCGGTCAGGAATTGGTCGAGCGCATCATAGGTCCAGGTCGGGGCCTCGGCCTTGTGGGCGATCATGGCGTCGGAATAGGCGAAGCCCGCGTGGCTGGCGACGGGACGCCCCAGCACGCCGTACAGGTTCGGACCGGTGCCGTTGGCGCCGCCCGCGGTGACGGTGTGGCAGGCGACGCAGCGCGCGAAGGCGGCCTCGCCGGCAGCCAGATCGGCGGTCGGCAGCACCGTGCCCCAGTCGGGCGGCAGCACGGCCTCGGCGGCCCCGCCGGCGGCCTCTTCCGGCGCGTCGACGAAATAGCCCATCCTTTTAGGGGCCTCGGTGTGGTAGATCGCGGCTGTAACCTGCTGCACGCCGACGATGACGAAGGCGGTCGCCAGCACGGCGCCCAAAATCTTGTTCGCGTTCAGATCGCCGCTCATGCGCGTCGTCGCATCCCGTTCTTGAGGCCCGGCCGCGGACGCGGCGGGGCGGATTCTTGCGTGGGCGTCTCTTACACGCTAGCGCGACCTTCGCAACCGGCCCCGGGCGTCCCCGAGGGCGTCGGGGCGTCGCAGGCAGGAAAACAACGATGAACCCCCTCGTTCTGATCCCGGCGCGCATGGCCGCGACCCGCCTGCCCGGCAAGCCGCTGGCCGACATCGGGGGTCAGCCGATGATCGTGCGCGCCTGGCGTCAGGCGGCGGAGTCCGGCCTGCCGGTCGCCGTCGCCGCGGGCGATCCGGAGATCGTCGCCGCCATCGAGGCCGCGGGCGGCGTCGCCGTCCTGACCGACCCCGACCTGCCCTCCGGCTCGGACCGCATTCGCGCCGCGCTGAACGCCCTCGACCCCGATGGCCGCCACGACGCGGTCATTAACCTGCAGGGCGACATGCCGTTCGCCGATCCCGGCCTCGCCATCGCCTGCGCGCGCCTGCTCGAGTCCGAGCCGGCCTGCGACATCGCCACCCTGGTCGCGCCGGAAGCGGACGTCTCCGCCCGCGCCAACCCCGATGTGGTCAAGGCCGTGCTGGCCCTGCCGGAGGACGCCCGCCACGGCCGCGCCCTCTACTTCACCCGCTCGACGCTGTACGGCGACGGCCCCGTCTGGCGCCATGTGGGCCTCTACGGCTACCGCCGCGCCGCCCTCGAACGCTTCTGCGCCGCCCCGCCGTCGCCGCTGGAGCGCCGCGAGAAGCTGGAACAGCTCCGCGCCCTCGAGATGGGCCTGCAGATCTGGGCCGCCGTCATCGACGAGGCCCCCCTGTCGGTCGACAGCCCCGCCGATCTGGAAGCGGCGCGGCGGATAGCGCAGTAATTCCGCTCATCCCGGCGAAAGCCGGGACCCAGTCCTGTCCAGTCTGGCGCCGGCGTTTCAGGACGAGCGTCGATACAACAAGCGCTCGCGCTCATCACCCAAAGAACTGGGTCCCGGCTTTCGCCCGGATGAGCGGTGAGAAGCGGTTCAGACCTCGAAACCTTCCACCCACGCCTCCATCAGCGTCCGCGCAATGGCGATCCGCGGCGGCGCCTTGATCGTCGGGTGATCCCCCGCCAGACAGGCCCGCGCCTCGTCCCGGGTCAGCCAGGCCACCGCCTCGAGCTCGGTCTGGTCCGGCGCGGCGTCCTCCGAATCGACCTCACACATCAGGCCGATCATCAGCTGCGACGGGAACGGCCACGGCTGGCTGGAGTGGTAGCGCACCGCCGTCACGGTCAGTCCCGCCTCCTCCTTGATCTCGCGCGCGCAGCCCTCTTCGATGGTCTCGCCCGGCTCCAGGAATCCCGCCAGCGCCGACATCCGGCCCTCGGGCCAGCTCGCCTGACGCCCCAGCAGGCAGCGCGGCTCATCCCCGCCCCGGTAGACCGCCAGCATGATGGTCACCGGGTCGACCCGCGGGAAATGCTCGGTCGCGCAGGCCGGGCAAACCCGTTTCCAGCCGCCGCAGGCGTCCTCGCTCAACGTCCCGCAGGCGGCGCAGAAGCCGTGCCGCCGCCGCCATTCGAACAGCGACCTCGCCGTCCCGGCCATGGCGGCGTCCGGCCCCGACAACAGAGCCGCCGCCTCGCGCATCTCGTGGAACACGCCCAGCCCTTGCAGGGGCCCCGCCGTCGGATCGGCCGCGCCCTCGATCTCGACCGCGAACACCGGCGCGCCCTTCCACAGGCCGAGGAACAGTTCCCGGTCCGGAACCACCGCCCGCGCGTGCGCCATCGGCAGCCACGCCAGCTGCGGCTCCCCCCCGGCCTCCAGCAGCGGCCGGCCCTCCCACAGCACCAGCGCCAGCGCCTCGGGATCAGCCGCCTGTTCAGCCAGCCAGACGGGATCGTTGCGCCGGTCCCCCGCCCGATCGAGCGGATTGCCGGCGAAGGTGTTCAGGGCGGGGAGGGGCATGAGGCTCTCTAGCAAGGCGCCGCTTGCATCGGCGAGCCGGAATCGTCATATCGGCCTTGGAGATCGCGGGCGAAGGCTTCGCCAACCTGGTCAGGGCCGGAAGGCAGCAGCCACAACGAATTCCCCTTCGGGTCGCGGTCTCCACCTCTCCTCTCTTTGGTGCGCTGTCACTCGCGACGCGGTCGCTCGCTGCTTGAGCGCGCGCGATTCCGGCTATCCCCGAGAACTTTAAAGCGACGCCCTTAGCGTCCGGGCCCTCCCGCGCTAAGACGGATCCATGAGCGACGTCGACCCGAGTCTCGAAAGCCCCCCCTGGGAAGAGGACGCGCCCGAAGTCGAGGAGCGCGACCCCAATACCGAGGATATGTTCGGCGCGCCCGAACCCGCGGGCATGCGCGAGGCCGAGGCCATCTCCGCACCCGTCGCCGCATCCCCCGAACCGAAGCCCGCGCCAAAGTCCGCCGCGAAGGCCGCCCCTGCGAAGGCCGATGACGGCCCGGCCGCCCACGTCGACGACGGCGCCGCCTACACCGTCCTCGCCCGCAAATACCGGCCGCGCACCTTCGAGGACCTGATCGGCCAGGAGGCCATGGTCCGCACCCTGACCAACGCCTTCGCCACAGGCCGCATCGCCCACGCCTTCATGCTCACCGGCGTGCGGGGGGTCGGCAAGACCACCACGGCCCGACTGCTGGCCCGCGCCCTCAACAACCAGACCGACAGCATCGACCGCCCGTCGCTCGAGCTGACCGGCCATGGCCGGCACGACGCCGCCATCATGGCCGGCCAGCACATGGACGTGGTCGAGATGGACGCCGCGTCCCACACCGGCATCGACGGCATCCGCGACATCATCGAGAGCGTCCGCTACGCCCCGGTCGAGGCGCGCTACAAGGTCTACGTCCTCGACGAAGTGCACATGCTCTCGAACCAGGCCTTCAACGCCCTGCTGAAGACGCTGGAAGAGCCGCCGCCGCACGCCAAGTTCATCTTCGCCACCACCGAGATCCGCAAGGTGCCGGTGACCATCCTCAGCCGCTGCCAGCGTTTCGACCTGCGCCGCGTCGAGCCGGAAATCCTCGTCGAGCACCTCGCCCGCATCGCCGACCGCGAGGGCATGAAGATCGAACAGGACGCCCTGGCCCTGATCGCCCGCGCCGCCGAAGGCTCGGTCCGCGACGGCCTGTCCCTACTGGACCAGGCCCTGGTCCAGGGCGAAAAAGGCGAGACGGTCCAGACCACCGTCGTCCGCGACATGCTCGGCCTCGCCGACCGGAGCCAGACCATCGCCCTGTTCGAGGCCGTCATGGCCGGCCGCACGCCCGAGGCGCTGGAGTTGTTTCGCACCCTCTACGGCTACGGCGCCGATCCGGTGCAGGTGACCAACGACCTGCTCGAGCACTGCCACGCCGCCTCGGTGGCAAAGATGCTGGGGCCCCAAGCCACCCGCCTGCCCAACGACCAGGCCCAGAAGCTGACGGCGCTGGGCGCGGTGATCTCGGCCGGCACCCTGGCCCGCGTCTGGCAGATGCTGCTCAAGGCCTTGGACGAGGTGCGCCGCGCGCCCAATCCCGCCGACGCCGTCGAGATGGCCATCGTCCGCCTCGCCTACGCCGCCGACCTGCCCGGGCCGGAAGAGGCGCTCAAGGCCCTCCGCGATGGCGAGCCCATGCCCGCCGGCGGCGGCGCCCCGCGCGGCCCCTCGGGCGGTGGTGGGGGCGGCGGGGCCTCGGCCCAGTTGGCGGCCCCGCCCGTACAGGCCCCCGCCCTGCCCGACCCGCAGTCGTTCGAGGCTGTGGTCGCCCTGATCGGCGAGAAGCGCGAGGTCGGCCTGCAGATGGACGTGCAGCGCTACGTCCGCCCCGTCGCCTTCAAGCCCGGCGCCATCACCTACGAAAGCATCGAGGGCGCGCCGATCGACCTCGCCCGCCGCCTGTCCTCGCGCCTCAAGGAGTGGACCGGCCGCACCTGGCTGATCGCCGCTAACGGCCAGGGCGGCGGCGAGACCATGATCGAGGTCGATCGCCGCAAGCGCGCCGAGGAACGGGCGCAGATCGAGGCCGATCCGTTCGTGGTGGCCGTGATGGAAGCTTTCCCGGGCGCGAGAATCGGCGAGATCAAGACGCTGGCCCCGGCGGTGGAACTGCCGGTCATTCCGGATGAGGCGGGCGAGGAAGACTGAGGGGCCCCTCACGGGCTGTCGTGAGGTCGGCGTGCCGCAGGATTGATGACGAGCCGTCGCAGGCGAAAATCCATGTCCACCCTCCTGCGACAGTCGGCTCCCGACCCGCTGGCGCGGTTGTTAACCAACGGCGACACAACCTCAGATCACTCGCTTGTGACTTGTTGTACGGTCGAGAGCGTGCGGGTCTGACTGACCGGCATCCGCCGGATAGGGAGGAAATGGAATGAAGCGTCAGATTTTAGTACTCTCGGTCGCGTCGGCCCTGGTCATGACGGCAGGCGCGGCCCCGGCGCCGGCCGCATCAGTCGCCCTGCAATCCAGCGAGGACTTCTATTGCACCGACCACAACACTTGCTGGCCGATCGCCTTTTATCACGAGATCTATTCCGACGAGGCGATGACCAACCTGATCGGCAGCGGGTCCGATTCCTGCAACGGGGGGCCCTTCGTGACGTCGCCCTGGCTTCCGGCCGGCTATGAGGTCAAGACCCGGATGTACGTGTGTGCGGGCAACGGCCCTTACCTTCCGCCGGATTGGTGATTGCGACCGACGGGGCCGCTCCCGGGCGGCCCCGCTCGGCCCTTGGGCCCGGGCGCCGGCCGCCGCCCGCCGCCCGCCGCCCGCCGTCGCGGAACTACGGCGCGTTCACGTCCGGACGCGCCGCGTCGCCAACGCCCTACAGAATCCGGGCCGCCTCCTCGAAGGCCAGCCGCGGCGAGCGCGGGAACAGGTTCTCGTCCGTGCCGTACCCCAGGTTGACGATGAAGTTCGGCTCGATGGTCGAGTCCGGGAAGAATTCGGCCTTCACCCCCGCCGCGTCGAACCCCGACATCGGGCCGACGTCCAGGCCCAGGGCCCGCGCCGCCAGCAGGAAATAGCCGCCCTGCAGCGAACCGTTGCGGAAGGCGGTCTCGCGCCGGCCGGCTTCCTCGCCAAACCAGTCCTTCGCGCCCGGCGCGTGCGGGAACAGCACCGGCAGGTGCTCATGGAAATCGACCTCGTGGCCGATGATCACATTGACCGGCGCCTGCAGCGTCTTGGCGCGATTGGCCTCGGCCATGTGCGGCGCCAGCCGGGCCTTGGCCTCCGGCGAGGTCACGAACACGAACCGAGCCGGCGTGGCGTTGACCGCCGTCGGCCCGAATTTGGTCAGGTCGTACAGCTTGCGCAGCAGGTCCTCCGACACCGGCCGATCCGACCAGGCGTTGCGTGTGCGCGCCTCGGTGAACAGCTGGGCCAGCGCCGGCTCGGACAGCGGGCGGTCGCGGACGGTGGAAGCGTCAAAGGCCATGGGGAAGTCCTCCTGATCAGTATTAGTAACTGTGGCGAATGCTAATTAGGCCTTCCGCGCCGCTGCGCCAGACATTCCGGAACACAAACTGTTACTAATGCTGTCGGGGATGGCCCTCGCCTCCCTTGCGGGGCCAGGGCGGCGAGGCCTATCTAGGGGCCATGAAAGACCTCAACGCCCTCATGCAGCAGGCCCAGGCGATGCAGCAGAAGCTGCAGGACGCCCAGGCGAAAATGGCCGAGACCACGGCGTCCGGCAGTTCCGGCGGCGGCCTGGTCACCATCGGCCTCAAGGGCCCCGGCGACATCACCTCGGTGACCATCGACGACAGCCTGCTGGTCCCCGGCGAGGGCGAGATCCTCGCCGACCTGATCGTCGCCGCCCACGCTGACGCCAAGCGCAAGCTGGACGAGATCAACTCCGCCCTGATGCGCGAGGCCGCCGGCCCCATGGCCGGGATGAACATCCCCGGCATGCCCAAGCTGTTCTAGGTGGCCGCGTCCGCCGGACCAGAGATCGAGCGGCTGATCAGCCTGCTCGCCAAACTGCCCGGTCTCGGTCCCCGTTCGGCCCGCCGCGCGGCGCTGGCGCTGCTGAAGAAACGCGAACAGCTGCTGGTCCCGCTGGCTGCCTCGCTGGCCGAGACGGCGGAGAAGGTCACCTCGTGCAGCGTCTGCGGCGCGCCCGATACCCGCGATCCCTGCTCGATCTGCTCGGACCGCACCCGCGACAACGGTCTGATCTGCGTGGTCGAGGAGGCCGGCGCCCTGTGGGCCATGGAGCGGTCGGGCGCCTTTCGCGGCAAATACCATGTGCTCGGCGGCCTGCTGTCGGCGCTGGACGGCGTCGGCCCCGACGCCCTGCGCGTCGCTGAACTGGCCGGCCGGGTGCGCGACGGCGAGGCGAAGGAGGTGGTGCTGGCCCTGCCCGCCACCGTCGACGGCCAGACCACGGCCCACTACATCGCCGAGCGCCTCGCCGGCTCCGGTGTCGAGATCACCTCCCTCGCCCGCGGCGTTCCGGTCGGCGGCGAGCTCGACTGGCTCGACGACGGCACCATCATCCAGGCGCTGCGGCAGCGCCGGCCGGCGTAGCGCCAGCATCCCCCCTCACCATCATCCCGGGATCAAGCCCGGGGATGACGGAGGAAAGAGGAACCCTACGTCCGCTTCTGACGCAGCAGGCTGACAGGCTTCTCTCGGTCAGGAACCCGGGGAAGTGTCCGAAATGTCCGAAAGTGTCCCACGAATTTCATGTCCCCCGGGACACTTCGCATGCCCCGCCATGGCGGCCCCGGCCGACTCCCGGTAAGGAACGGAGCATGAACGCTACCCTCGTCGCCTTTTTCGCCGCCACCGTGGTCGCCGTCATCGCCCTTGCCTGGGCCCTGATGGAGCGCCGCCGCGCCGGGGCCGCCGAGACCCGGGCGTGGGAGCTGCGCGAACGCCATGCCGAGACCGAGGCCCGCATGCGCCTGTTCGAGGACCAGGCCGCGACCTCCACCGAACTGCTGCGCGCCCAGGCCGCCCAGTCAGCGACCACCGTCGCCGAGGAGCTGCTCAAGCGCACCGACGAAACCTTCCGCAACCGCGAGGAGATGGCCCGGCAGCGCATGGAGGCGCAGCTCAAGCCGGTCGCCGACACCCTGAAGCAATTCCAGGAACACGTCGCCGCCCTCGAGAAGGTCCGGGCCGAGGAGACCGGCGGGCTGAAGCAGCAGCTCGAACTGCTGATGACCGCCTCGACCGCCACCCGCGACGAGGCCCGCCGGCTGACCGAGGCGCTCAAGGGCAACACCGGACGGCGTGGCCGCTGGGGCGAGCAGACCTGCCGCAACGTGCTCGAGGCCGCCGGCATGGCCGGGCGCTTCGACTTCGAGGAACAGACCTCGACCGCCAACGAGGAAGGCCGCCAGTCGCGCCCCGATTTCGTCGTGCGCCTGCCCGGCGGCGGCATGTTCGTGATCGACGCCAAGGTGTCGCTGGCCTTCGGCGACGAGGCCGACGGCGACGAGGAGGCCCAGCGTCTCGCCGCCTCGCTGCGCACGGCGACGAGCATGAAGACCCACGTCCGCCAGCTCGCCTCCAAGGCCTATCAGGACCAGTTCAGGCCCAGCCCGGACTTCGTGGCCATGTTCGTGCCCGGCGACGCCTTCCTCGCCGCCGCCCTCGACCACGAGCCCGAACTGATGACCCAGGCCATGGCCTCGCGGGTGGTCATCGTCACGCCCACGACCCTGTTCGCCCTCTGCAAGGCTGTTGCGTACGGCTGGCGGGCCGAGGAGCAGGCGAAGAACGCCGAGGACGTCGCGAGGCTCGGCAAGGAGCTCTACAAACGCCTGTCGGTGATGGGCGGCCACGCCGCCGCCGTTGGCCGCGCCCTCGACACGGCGGTGAGCAAGTACAACCAGTTCGTCGGCTCGCTCGAAAGCCAGGTCATGGTCTCGGCCCGCCGCTTCGAGGATCTGCAGGTCGACCACGAAGGCAAGGAGCTGCCGGCCCTGCCCCCGGTCGAGTCGGCTCCCCGCTCCCTGTCCCGACCGGAACTGGCGGCGCCCGCCGCGGACGTGGCCGCGAAATGAGTAGACAAGGCCGACAGACTTTCTGACAAGTCTGCTTGACATCGCCGCCCCCGGGCACGTAAAGGACACTTGTCACATCGACAAGGAAGCTTCCGGATGTCCAAAGGCCTGAAACAGGTCGCCCTGTACTCGCTGCTCGGCTTCGTCGGCCTTATCCTGGTGACCTTTGCGGTCGGCTGGGTCGCCGGCTACCAGAAGGCCCGCGGGGCCGCGATCGATGTCGACCAGTTCCTGTTCTGGACCATGGCGGCGGTGGCCGTCGTCTCCATGATCGGGGGGATGGCCATCAGCGTGGCCTGGATGCGGTCGATCGACGAGGCGGCGCGCGAGGCGCACAAGTCGGCCTGGTTCTGGGGCGGCTGCGGCGGCATGGCCGTGGGCGGCGTATTCATCATCCTCGCCTCGATCCCGCAGGCCGCCGCTGTCGAAATTCCGACGTGGTTCGAGGGGCGAACCGACCCGGTCGCCTACGCCGCCACCGGCGCCGGCGCCCTCGCCCTGCTCATGGTCGCCGGCTACACCCTCGCCTGGGCGTGGTGGTGGTGGAAGCGCCGGTGAGGATCGCTCGATGAACAACCGCCTCAAGGTGCTGCGGGCCGAGCGCGACTGGAGCCAGGCCGAACTGGCCGAACGGCTCGGCGTTTCGCGTCAGACCGTCAACGCGCTGGAGACCGGCCGCTACGACCCGTCCCTGCCCCTCGCCTTCCGCATCGCGCGCGTCTTCGGCCAGCCGATCGAAGCCATCTTCATCGCCGAATGACGCCCCGATCTATCCTCTTTCCCGTGCCATGGACCTGAGATGACTTTCAAAATGCGTCTGAACACCACCGTCGCCGCCCTCGGCCGCCTGACCGTCGGAACCGCGCTGGGCCTCGCCCTCGTCCTCGCCGTGGTCTCTCCGGCCGACGCCCAGGTCGTGGCCCCGCCGGTGGCGAGCGATGCCCCCGCCCTCCGCGTCGTTCCGCCGGCCGAGGGCCGCGGCCCCGCCCTCTGGGTGGTGAAGGACGCCGACTCCACCCTCTATCTGTTCGGCACGGTCCACCTGCTGCGCCCGACCACGGGCTGGGGCACGGATCGGGTCGACGCCGCCTTCGACAGCGCCTCCCGCGTGGTGCTCGAGATTTCCAATCCAGACGACCAGGCCGCCGTCATCCCCCTCGTGCAGCAGCACGGCCTATCCCCGACCCGGCCCCTGTCGAGCCTGCTGAACGCCGAAGAGGTCGCGGCCCTGGACGCGGCGGCGAAGACGATCGGGTACAGCGCGGCCCAGCTCGAGCCCTTCCGTCCGTGGCTCGCCGCCCTGACCCTGGCGGTCGCGCCGCTGGCCAGGGCCGGCTACGATCCGCAATCCGGTGTCGAACTGATCCTCAAGGCCCGCGCCGAGGCCGCCGGCAAACCCGTCACCGGCTTTGAGACCATCGACGAGCAGATCCGCATTCTCGCCGGCTTCCCGGAGGAGGCCCAACTCGCCTTCCTGCGCACGACGCTGGAGGAGTTCGAAACCGCGACCGTCGACCTGGATCGTCTCGTCGAGGCCTGGGCGGCGGGCGACGTGGAGGCCATCGAGGCGATCGGCGTCCAGCCGATGCGCGAGAGCAGCGAGGACCTCTACCAGGCCCTGCTGGTCCGCCGGAACACCAACTGGGCCGACCAGATCCAGACCCTGCTGGATGGATCCGGCACGGTGTTCATCGCCGTCGGCGCCGCCCACCTGGCTGGCGATGACGGGATTCAGGAAATCCTCGAGCGCCGCGGCGTGGACGTCGAGGTCGCCCAATAGGGGGTCTGGCAGGTCGATGGAGAGGCCCGGCCGCCGCGCCGGGCCTTTTCTTTTGCGGGCGCGAAGCTATGGTCCGCCTCCGATCCGGCGACCCCGGTCGCGGCCGTAGTTCAGAGGTAGAACGTCAGCTTCCCAAGCTGAATGTCGCGGGTTCGATTCCCGCCGGCCGCTCCAAGGGTTAGCCCGGTTTCGGCAGGACGGTTTGCATGGGGTTTTGCAACTCACGTTCCCCGTTCGGTCTGATTATCTCCCCCGGTGAAGGCATTTAGGGGGGCGATCATGGCCTCCGTCCGGGCGCGCGGGCTCAGGCGACTTCGCGCAACTGGATCTCCGAGACACTCCTGCGTCCTGCCACACGGGTTAGCTGAACAAACACGTCGATTGTCGAGCGGACATAGTGAAGAACGTCGTCCCTTCGGAGACGCGTTCCACCCTGCAGAACAAGCAAAGCGATTTGCTCCACGGCGCGTTCGGGACTGTCTGCGTGCACAGTCGTCATCGATCCCGGGTGCCCGGTGTTGATAGCTCGAAGAAAAGTATAGGCCTCCGGTCCCCGCAGTTCGCCGAGGAGGATCCTGTCGGGCCGCATACGCAGCGACGCATTCAACAGGTCTTCCGCGGTCACGGCGGCTTCTCCGAGCGCGCTGCGGGCGGCGAGCAGGCCGATCGCATTGCAGTGCCGCATGTGCAGTTCGGGCGTGTCCTCCATGAAAATCAGCCGCTCATCCGGCGGAATCTCGCGGATCAGGGCATTGAGGAACGTCGTCTTCCCGGTGGAGGTCCCGCCCGAGACAAGGATATTGCGACGGGCTTTGACTGCGGCAGCCAGCAGGCCCGCAAGGTCCCCGACCTCCAGTAGCGCCCTGAGCCGCGTGTCGACATCTCCCTCGGGTCGAGAACCGCCGCAATGGACATTCTCGAAGGCGCCCGCCGCCACGTAGTCGGACAGATCGAGATCCGACGACACATGTTTGCGAATAGCCAGCGCAAGATCGCCCCGCGTCGCCGGCGGGACGATGATCTGCACACGTTCGCCACCCGGCAGGGTCGCTGACAGGATGGGATGCTCGCGGTTGACGCCTTGGTGGGTGAAGGCGGCGATCTGACCAGCGAGCCGGGCAAGGACATTGCGGTCGAGACCCGCCACTTCGTGATGTTCTATCGCCCCGCCGAGCGTTTCGGCCCAGAGTTCTCCGGGTCTGTTGACGTAGACATCCGTCACATCCGCCCGCCCGAGGATTTCGGCGAACGGCGCCAGATAGCTCCGGAGATAGACCTGACCCTCGGGCTGGCCGTCCTTCACGGGCCAGCCTCGCTCGGCGGGAATTCCAGATCCCGGGCGACGAACACCGTCACCCGGGCGCCCGCGTCTACCCGGAGCGTGGGGCGTGGACCCGTGTTCGCTGTCAGCGCTTCGGCGCCGTGCACCCCTCCGGGGAGGATGATCACAGAACCATCGCCGCCGATCTTCTGCCCCACCAGACTGCTGCCGACGTTCAGGGTCGACCGCAGCAGCGCGCCTCCGAACCGCTCAAGGAAGTGGCTGTCAACGCGTCCCTCGATCCCGGCGCGACCTTCAAGGTCGGCTGCCGGAGAGGCGATTGCGATGGTGACGCCATCAGGCCGCACGAGACGCGTCCATTGCACCAGCGCCCGGCTTTGGCCAGCGGCCATGTCCGCTTGGTATTCGCCGAACACCCGGGTCCCACGAGGGATCAGCACATGGCTGCCGTCGAACCCTCGGACATCGCGAGACACGATGGCCCGCACGTGGCCAGGGGGGGTCGAGTCGAGCGCGGTTTCAAGTACGGCGGGGATCAGAGTACCCTGCGGGACCGTCGTCGAGGGCCGACTGAGCCGGGCTGCGACCGCGGGACCAGCAGTGCTGCCGGCGGCGGCTTCAGCCGCGACTGTCGTATCGACAACCAGCGCAGGTCCTCCTGAGGTCACGGGCGGCGCCGGCGCCGGTTGAGGAGGCACATAGGCGGGTGGCGGCACGTAGCTGGGCGGCGGAGGTTGCGGAATATATTGCGGCGGCGGGGGCGGCGGGGGCGGCGTGACCTGTTCCGCTGGTGGAAGCGGCGGCGGGGGCGGCGCCGGCGGCTCGGGGATGATGTAGAGCGGCGGCAGGGTCGACAGGCTTTGAACCGAATCCACCGTTCTCACTTGGGTAGTCGGCGCAGTGGCTGCGCGTCTCTGGCCATCCAGGACGACGAACAGGAGAACACCTCCCAGGATGATGAGGCCGATCACCAGCCAGGCGGGGACCTGGCCGCGTTCGCGGGCGACGACGGGGCGGATATCCATCGCATTCACCCCAGGGCGTGGATTGTTTGCGCCCGGGGTCACCTGCGATTCCCCACAGGAACACGCGTCGCGCGTACGGTTTGGCCGTCGAGGCGGAACACGAGCCTTCGATACACGGCGTCGATGACATACTGGCCGTCCCGGATGTGGCCGTCCACGAGCGTGGCGTCGCCTCTCTCATCAATGGCGAAGACCGCAGGAAGCGGCTGTTCCGGACGCCACTCGACATAGGTGCGGAAGCCGTCGTCGGTGATGGTCACGGGCCGCAAGGCGCTTGCCCCGCTCAGTCGGTATTGTCCGACGCCGGGTTCTGCGGTGGAAGCGGCCGGACCTTCGGGTGGCGCGTCGCCATACAGAAACCGGACTGTGAAGGGCGACTCGGCCGTCGGGCCGTAACTCGAAGTCAGCTCGAAATTGTAGATCCTCGCATCAGTGATGACCGTCATGTTCGTCGCGCCATCCTGCCGGAGCGGCTTGAGGAAGAGCGTGTCGCCTCGCTTGTTGACAGTCGCCTGCCAGGTATCGCTGTTGCCGATAGCGACATTCTCCACCCGTTCGGCCGGATCGAAGATGACCGTCAGCTGGAAATTGGTCGCCACGTTCAGGCGGATGACCTTGCCGGCGTCGTACTGGATAGACTGAAGTCGGGGATCGCCCGGCAGAGGGCTGGGCGAAACCTGCGCAATCGCCGGCGTGCCCGGAAGCATAAGGATGAGGATGAGGATGAGCCGCTTCACGGCGCTTCCTCCGCAGGATAGACGGTCACGGGTCCGTCGACCTCAAGCACCAGCGGATCCGGGGTGTCGACCGCCGCCACGGCATCAACCTGTGGCAAGGCCTCCGGATCACGCCTGTAGTCCACGACCTGGAAGCCCAGGGGGTTCAGGAATCGGTCCTCCGCGGACATGGGCTCGCCCGAGAAGCGATACTGGACGATAGCGACCCAGTGCTGCGCCGGCTCTGCCTGGGCGCCTTCGTCCCGGCGGACAGTCTCGTAACGCACCAGTGCGGACTGTTCGTCGAGTCGCGACACGCTCTTCACCCGGGTCTCGACGACCGCACTTCGCGGATATCGGATCAAGGGGCCATCCAGATTGGAGGGCTGCATCAGGTTCAGATATTCCTCATGCGCCTTGTCCGCGGACCACAGGCCGACCTTCTGATAGTTGGCCTGAAGGGTCGCGATGTCGAAGCTTTCGCGGGCGATCACATACTGGACCAGCATTGACTGAACGAGGGCCCGGTCAGGTGTGATCTGGTTCGGTTCGAGGGGCTTGAGCGCCTGGACGAAGCCGGTCGTACGGTCGACCAGCAGGGTGTAGGGCACCACCGTCTTCAGCGGCATGAGGATAACGAGCGCCAGAGCCTCGACGACGGCGACGGAGACTGCCGCGACGGCCACGATCCAGGCGAGACGGCGTGAAGCCTGAAGGGCGCCGATCTTGTCCGAAGCCCAGCTTCCCGCTTCACGATAGTAGGCGTTGAGGGCCTCGCGGCTGGTTTTCTTCATGAGCGACGGTCCCGAAGCGCGGCGCCAAGCGATTTTCGCGGTCTGCTACGGCGCAAAGCCTGTCCGAAGGACGGTACCGCGAACGCGTCCATGTTGCCGCCCGCAGCGCGCTGGGCGACCAACGGCTGGGCGATGGGCCCCGAATACAATTGGCCCGGCCCTGTTCGATCACGGCCCTGCGAGGCGCGAAGGGCGTCGGCGACGGCCAGAGCCCGGGACGGAGACGGGTGGGCCGTCTTCTGATCCGGAATCAGAACGGGGCGCTCGCGCGGTTCGGCGGCCCGTTGGAGGAAGGGCAGGCGATCGGGGCTGATCGAGAGGTGAACCGTGAAGGCCAGACGCAGCAGGATCGCGAGCGATCCGAACAGGGCCAAGGCGAACGCCAGACACATGATCAGCAGTTCGACGGGGGCCGAGGCCGTGAAAACCTTGGCCTCGCGCAGCCTCAGGACGTGCATCAACCAAGGCTCCAGCAGGGCCAGTTCGACGCCGAGCATGACGGTGACGGCGATCGAGGCCAGAAGGGTGAACACCAGGGCGCGCGCCCAGCCGGCGAACAGGCTACGTCCGATCTCGAACAACAATAATCCCGCCATGAGCGGCGCCAGAGCGAGCAGAACGCCGGCCGTCAGTCTGACCGTGGCGGCGGCGGCGACCACGCCCGAGAGGAACAGCACGCGCGCCCAGCCCAGAGCCGGATCGTCGGGGAGCGGGGTGCGCTCAGGAGGTTGGTTCGGACCCCTCCGGCCGGGAAGCGGCCGGGACGCGGCGTCCTCGCGCCCGGTCCCCAGATTGGTCAGGCGGATGATCGCGCCATCCGCCGCCTGCAGGCGGTCGATGAGGTCGCCCCCGGCGCCGGGCAATGCGGCGGGTCCGGCAATAGCGGCGCTGAGGTGCGACGGGCCATCGACGACCACGTCGTAGACGACCGTCCGGTAGGCTCCCCAGCTGGTGGCGAGCGTCAGCACTACGCCGATCTTGACCACGGCCATGACGCCATCGCGCAGACTCGGCGCCTGGCCGAGAATCATGCGGAAGCCGAAGAGGGCGACAAAGATGGTCAGCACGCCGGTCAATACAGCCGCCATGGGGGAGCCCGGATCGGCCAGCGCCTGATAGCCGGTCGTCCCGATCGTCTGGGCCTGACAGTCGATGTGCCGCAGCAGCGTGGACAGAAACGCCTCACCGGTCGACAGGGCGGGACAGGCGGCGATGCTCATGCCTGCTCCAGGAGGGGCGCCATCCACTGCGCAGGGTCGTCGCCGGTGGACGCACGAAGGGTGTCGAGCAGGCGCACGGTCCGTTCGCGGCCCGACAGAATGGTCAGCAGGTCGTCTTCACCCGACAGATCGAGGCGGGCGACGACGCTCTCACCGCCGCGCTTGATGAGGAAGCAATGGGCGCTATCCGGCAGGGTGCGGATCAGGTCGAACTCGTGGGGCGTCAAGCCGAAGCCCTGCACATAGTCTTCGGCGCGCGCCTTGGCGTTGACCATGAAGATCTGGGTCGCGGCCTGTTCGATGATGGCGCTGGCGATGCGGCTCTCGAGGGCGTCCTGCGCGCTCTGGGTCGCGAAGCCGACGATGCCGTTGCGCTTGCGGATGGTCTTTTCCCAATCCTTGATGCGGCGGACGAAGACGTCGTCGTCGAGCGCTTTCCATCCCTCGTCGACCACGATGATCGCAGGCGTGCCGTCGAGGCGTTCCTCCACCCGGTGGAACAGGTACATCATCGCCGGCGTCCGAACGACCGGATCGTCGAGCAGCACCGTCATATCGAATCCGACTGTCTGCGCCGAAAGGTCCGTCAGGTCCTTGGCGTTGTCGAACAGCCAGGCGCGCTCCCCGTCGCCCCACCATGGACGCAGGCGCGACCAGAGATCACCGGCGTGGGGCCGCTGATCGCCGCGGAACAGCTCGACCAGGTGTCTCAACCGACGATGCTTGACCGGCTGTTCGAAATTGGCGGCGACCGCGTCGCGGATACGGGCCAGATCCGTGACGTCCGCCCCGCCCGCGAGCTGGGCGAGCCAGTCGACCAGGAAGCCGCGGTTGGCCGGCGTGTCTTCGAGCTGAAGCGGATTGAGACCGGACGCCTCGCCGGGACGCAGCAGATCGTAGCGGCCGCCGATCGCCCGGATGAACAGTTCGGCGCCGCGGTCCTTGTCGAAAAAGATGATGCGCGGCCCGAGCTTGCGCGCCTGGGCCAGCAGGAAGTTGAGCACAACCGTCTTGCCCGAACCGGACGGTCCGATGACGGTGAAGTTGCCGAGATCGCCCTGGTGGAAGTTGAAGAAATAGGGGCCGGCCGCCGTGGTCTCCAGCAGGGTAATCGCATCACCCCAGTGCGACCCGGTTTCGGCGCCGGTCGGGAAGTTGTGGATGCTGGCGAGGCCGGCGAAATTGTTGGTGGAGACCAGCCCCCGCCGGGCGATGTATTTGAAGTTGGCCGGGAATTGGGCCCAGAAGGCCGGCTCGAGCGCGATCTCCTCGCGCACCGCGACGATGCCCATGTCCGCGAGGGTGGCCGTCACCTCGGCGACGCCGGCGTCGATCTCCTCCAGCGTCGCGCCGCGCACGCCGACCGTCATGTGGTGCTCGCCGAAACCGGCGCGGCCGGCCGCGACCTCGTCCTTGGCCTGGGCCAGCTCCCCGCGCAGGGAGAGCGCCTCGTCCTCGGCGGAGCGCATGCGCCGCAGGGCCAGGTTCATGCGCTCGAGCGCCGTCTGGCGCTCGACGAAGGCGAAGGACTGGGTGATGACCAGTTCGAAAGGCAGCCGCAGCAGCTCGTCGAACATGCCCGGCGCGCTCCAGGCCGGGTAGTCCTTGATCGAGACCAGGCCGAGGAAGCCCCGGGGCACATGGCCGGCCGCGGACAGCTCCACCGTGTCCTGACCGAAACTGACCCGGCGGTAGGGCAGGTAGGATCCCAGATCCTGGTGCGGCAACAGCACCGGCCGCTGTTCGCCGTTGTAGAGCCCGGAGAGAAACTCCAGCGGCTCCGAGCAGACGCCGTTCGGCGTCTCGTAGACCCCCAGAAGGCGGGGCGCGTACTCTCCGAGAGCCGAAATCAGGGTGTCCCGCCCCGCGTCCAGTTGGCCAAGCTCGGCGACCTGTCCGGTGTCCGGCGCCTCGCCGGCGCGAACGAACCAGTTGCGGATCCGGTCGGCGATCCCGACCCGGCCCTGCAGCGGCCGCCGCACCAGCGTCAGATAGAGGTCGTTGACGAACAGCTGTTTCGCGGCCAGCCGTTCCGCCCACCGATCACCCAACGTCTGCGAGAAGTCGTCCGGGAACGTCTGATCGAGGTCGACCTCGACCCGCCGCCGCACCACGTGGTGATAGAGAGCGAATCGGGACGAGCCGATGGCGCGCAACATCGCGTCCCGCAAAGTCTTGCGATAGTTCAGCTCGCTGGTGTCCGCGGTCTCGAACAGCAGACCGCGCAGATGGATCACCTGCAGAAGCAGGCCGTCGCGCGTCTCGAGCGTGTGGTCGTTGACGTGCCGGGCGTAGGGGAGGTGGACCCCGGCCGGTTGCTCACGCTTCACCGTACGAGCCCCCTGGCTCAGGGGCGGTAGGAGTTGCATCGCCAGATACGGTGATTGGGGACACGCGGGCACTGGCCGACGCGGGTCAGCCACAGGTCGATGATCCGGGGCTCGCGCAGGCAGAGCAGCACGCCGGCGCCGTGGACGACGAGCGCGATGGGCAGAACCCAGATCGAGCGGAACACCAGAAACAGCTCCGCGGCGACCACGGCGTTGATCACGAAATAGCTGTAGGTCACCCCCGCGAACATCTGCGGCCGGGTCAGGGCGGTGAACAGGGGCGTGCGGTCCAGCTCGTCCACGTCCCTAGCCCGCGAACGCGGCGGTCGACCGGATCCCGGCGACGATGCTCACGGCGCCGAACAGGATGAAACAACCCAGGATCACCACCGCCCCATAGCGCCAGTTCATCCGGCCGGTCAGCATCATGAAGCCGACGCAGGCGACGGCGATCACCGCGACGACGGTCGCCACGGTGCCCAGCAACGTACCCTGCAGCCACTGCACCGCCGAGACGATCGGGCCGGAGCCTCTGGGATCCGCCAAGACGGTCTGGGCCTGCGCGGCCACGGGCGCGCCGGCAGCGAGCGCCGCCGCGAGACTCACGCGAAATATACTCAACAGTTTACCCATTTAGCCCCCGACGCCCTCGCCAAGCATATTGACGAGTTTCCGGGGGTTGCCAAGTCCGGCGGCGCTACTGTTGGCGTGAGTGCCGTTTCTGGTCTCGATTAAGGTCAGACTGGCTCCAGCCTTACCGCAACCTGGCTCCGGCGAAGAGCCCACTATCGGACAGCTGGATGATCCAGCCGGGACCGTCCCATACATATTAGACACAGTCTATGCCGGCCAGGAGGCGTGGGTACGCCTCTTGTGTGCTGCCTCCGCTTCATTGCCGTCATCCACCGATGCGTATTCCGTCGTCGAGGTTGGCTTCACCGCCCGCCACAGGCGGTTGCCGTGGGTCCACTGGTAGCCGGTGGTCCCGTGCTGTTCGAGGTTGCCGTTGTTGTCCCAAGTCAGCGCCGTGCCGTTGGCCGAGGTCATCTGGTTCAGATTGATCGGCACGCGGTAGCTGGCCGCCTCCGCCAGGGTTGGCATCACTCCAGCTAGGGCCGGTTGACCTGCGTCTGGACGCGGCCCGGTCGTGCTGGCAGGCGACGGTCGCCGGCACCCGACCACGGCCGTAGCCCAAGCCCCGACTCGCCCGCGCCGCAGGGCCCCTAACCTCTCCCGTCAGCCGCGCAACGAGGGATTAGGTAAGTATACCCCCGAGCATCGAAATGCTCAAAATTACCCGAATCAAAGCCGGGCCCTGACACTCGCAGTGTATACACAACTACGCTGGCGAACCCATCGGCCTCCAGTTGCCGCGCGATCGGGTAATTTGTCTTCGACGTTAGTGCAATCCAGTTGCGGTCCTTGCCGCCGACCTCACGGTAAAGCGTCGCCTCTTGGCCAAGTATTAAGTTCGGGAACCAAGGCTCAATCGCCGGCTCAAGCACGTGTTCAAAAGACATGTACCTCTCGTCGCCATCACCTCGCTCAAGCACCAGCTCACAAACATGCTGCACGGGAACCTCCCTTGACGTCGCCGCAGGGTCTTGAGGGAAAACGGCAACCAACCACGCGCCTACGCCCCAGCGCAGACAAGCTCTCAACTTCGCGTCGAACTTTGCAGTCATCTTTGGCGCCTAAACGGGATAACGCGGAGTCCGGTTACTGTATTCGCGGGGTCGCGAATCCTCCATTCGGTCCCTCGTCCCTCGTAAGGACCGCCCCCCAGCCCAGGATTGTACGGCTGAGGCCCTGCCACAGATCCAGGAAGCCCGGAGACCTGAACGCGTCCGGTCCTTAGGTCCCAGAACGTGACCTGACCGATAGCGAGATACTCCCCGGAGTTCCACCCGGGGTAGACAGCCAGCCGGTCTCGCCAATCAGCCATCTCTCGCGGATCTTCGGGTGTCCAATAGGTGCCCTCCCGGCACGGGTCATCATTTTGACTGCATACGCGATACACATCAATCGGCACGCTGCGAGCAGTGCCCTCGATGATAGTTTCCAGCGCGTCATCAACCCATCCGCGTCGCCGCGTTCGACGGCCTCCACTCTGCACGGAACTGATAAAGGTTTGCAGATATTCTTCGTAGTCTTCCTCAGTCGCGCAATCCACATAACAGTTTGGATCAAACGGACTGCTGCTTGAAGTGAGCATCCCCGTGGGATCGGTGCCGTTCACCGGATCGTTCCCCACATAGGCATGCAGGTTCATCTGATCTGCGTAGCCGACCGGATCGGTCTGCAGGAACCGCCCGATGCCGGGGTCGTAGACCCGCGCCTTGTAGTGCCACAGCGGGGCGTCGCGCAGGGTGATCTGGCCGGTGTAGCGGAACCGCGAGCCGCCGCTGAAGCCATAGTCGGCATCGGGTTCGCCGTAGGGGGAGTAGCGGTAGGTCTGGCCGAGGATGGCCCCGCTGGCCCCGCTCGTGGCGATGATCGACCCCTGGGCGTCGGCGTGCAGCCAGCGGCGGTCGGTCAGGGTCGCGCCCTCGTACC
>Ga0196981_1000069_pt1 | contig 124366 bp, 101 predicted proteins | sample S3_2013CmetaG_FD_155462 | JGI IMG/M metagenome (GOLD analysis project Ga0196981, IMG submission 155462) | Soil microbial communities from Anza Borrego desert, Southern California, United States - S3_20-13C | ecosystem: Environmental > Terrestrial > Soil > Desert | place: USA: California...
GTTCAAGCTGGAACGTCTGAAGATGGCTCATAAGCTGAACCATTTCGCGCTTCGTGCCAAGCTCTACGTCAAAGCTATACAGCAAGCCTTCAGCGAACTCGCGCGGCTGAAGGCTGCGTAACATCAGTGAGTAACTTACGCCACCTGGCGTCTGTAGAGATCCGAGTAATAACAGTAGCTTTGTGTCTTGGAAAACATTTGATGGGTCCTGGCTGAGTGCAGCGAAACCCGATCGAATGCCTCGTTCAAGTCCATCAAGTAAGGCACCCTTATTCCTCGATGCACGCAGGCGGGACCAATTTGCTGCATGTCGATGCCAATATTTCCCAAAATCCTATGGATGGAGCGACGGCATAGGAATACCCAGGTCTTAATATTTCTCTTAAGGCAGTAATCTCTTGCTGCGCGGATAAGCCCCAATAGAATTTCCGGTTCGGTAACGGCCTGGTTTTGGACTTGGCGAAAAGTATTCAGTATGAGAAGCCTCGAAAATTCGGCGACGACACCCTGCCCGACATGCTCTGGAAGCTCGATTTCAGCGACCGCGCTGATCGGCAGCGACTCCGCCGGACTGATAATCAACCGCGCGGCGGCAATCCAGTTGTTCGTCATTCGCTCTCTAACCAAGAAGTGAATGGCTTGGCTGTCGTACTGATCCGTTTCCATCTGGCGGGCAAAACGGGCGGCATTTTCAAATTCTTTTTCCAGGCAGAAAACTTTATACCGCAACGCGTAGTGAATCTCTTTGCTTTCCTCGGTATCCGCGAGCACGACCTCATAACGCTTGTCGAACATCATCCATCCTCCGCCACATCTCAGGGTAAGCAAGTAAAATCCGAGACCACTTTAGGTGAAAAAAGACCAAATCCTGAATTCTACCGCCATTTCGAGTTTGGTTTAGAGTAAATATCGGCCAATTTCATGGTTGTGAAGCCATTTCAGAAATCCGCTTCGCTGTATTGGCCGAGAAGGATTGCAACTCAATCGACTGTTTGCGATTGAACTGCTGGCATCCATTCAGCCCGGATGCCGCTCTCACCCTCCTGGATTTCCGCACAAATCCACCTAAGACGGATTTAATCGTCTCTTCCAAAAAAATCCGCGCTTCATGCATTCAAATTGGTCACGGGACAAACTTCGTTGGCTTTCCCCCTGATCTAATGGAGGCTTCCGGAGAATTTCTGCGTAGCCCGGCGTAAATCCATTCCGGAATGACGGCAGAACCTAATCTGTATAGCCACCTTGGCCAACAAAGCGCGTTGGCGACGAAAGGGCCAAAATCGATCACCGGAACATCTGATAGCAATATTTACACCAAACATATAACGCCATATAAATCAGTAGCTTATAAATAAAAAGTGAATATCGCCTCCAAAATATGTCGCCACCCCGCGACACAACCTGGAAAATTACTGCAACACGCTGAATATAAAGGGGGTTCTCTGTCTCTCGCTGGCGTCATTCATTGGCAGGTGAAAACTACCTAACGTAATCGTCCGGCATTTGAATCAGACGCAACAATGGCCTCTTGTTTTCGGTACCGGGAAACGGTTTCCGAAGCTTGATTTGGCGGTCGAAAGTGTCAGGCAATCGGCGTTTTAATCTTCTTAAGAAGATGGCCGTCGTTAGGCCGATAAACAATAGTTTTCCATCGGGCACTTACCAATTTTGGCATGCAGTGCCTTGATATCGGGCCAGCTTTACTCCGGTCCGCCGCGGTCGCGAAGACATCGGAGACTCGCTCCAGCAACTGCATTTTACACTGGGTATTCGGTGAACATGGACTTCGAAGCGCTCCGACAGCTCCGCTTAGAAAGGCTGTCGAATGATTTCGGCTTGTTCGTTTCATTTCTGCGCCCCACTTTCAGCCCCCTCCGAACCTGTGATTAGAGCAGAAATATCATCTAATGGACCGTCGGATTTTCCGAAGCATTCGTTACTTCAGCGCACTGGACAAGATGCATTGAAGCTTGATAGGCAGGGAAGTGACTAGCTCCACCATGCCCCGATCCACTATGGACCAGATATCCCACAACACACCGCCTTTAGAGGCAAGCGCTTCGATCTCACCGGGTCTTTGGTCGGATAGCCGATTCTAAGCAGCATGTGCACGCACTGATCTTTGGAGAGATTCAGCAGCGCAGCAATCTCCTTGGCAATGCCGTCCGCCTGGGTGCCTAGATGAGAGGAAATCTTCCCCTCGCGCCGTCTTTGTAACTGATCGGAAACCACATAATACGGATGAACGGCAATCCCTCTTGAATTCAGATCGATCCATGCGCGCACCAGCAATCTGCCGGCGTCGATCACTTCTTCGCGGCTCGAACCTCCGACGACCGCAATGACGGCCGGCGCCTCTTCGAGAAGATTCACGTCCAAATTCGCCATCAGTTTGTACGCACCGAGTCGATTCAGGCGCGACATCCATTTCCAATCCATGATGAACCGCAGAAAGAAGCTTCCGCCCGGCGGCAGCGGAATCGTGGCGATATCAAGGCCGTCATCTCGCGCAGCCTGGTTTTTCGTGAACCGCAAACTCCGCGCCAAGCATTCGTGCACCTCCTGAGTTTGAAACCGGATCTCTGACGCCTGCCGCGCCGCTGATGCAATCGTCTCGATCTCGCTCGGAGCATCAAGAACTCTAAGGTGGGCCTTTCCTTCGCTTAGTTCAGCGATTCCGAGAGCGACCTCTGGCGGGATAGGATGGGACATGTACGGAAAGCGGTTGGTATGACGCTTGAACAGGGGGTGACTTGTAAATGAGTCGCAACTTAGCGCCTCACTGGCCGGAGAAGTGACGGCAACCGTGAAATAAGCGTTCGAACCAACACCGTCGTTATCATCCCGAAAACATGCCGCTTCCAGCCCGAGAGCATCAGAAGCCTGGAGCATATTTTCCAAAACGCCCCCCATCGCCAGAAGCGTAGCGGGCTCACTTGGACCAAAAGTTACCCCATGGGGTCGGTCGACATCGTACTCGACAGATATCTTATTTTCCCAGCAACGAAAGCGCCAAGGCTGGGAATTATCGGCCGAAGGAGCTTGCTGCCCGGCAATTGTCAAGCAATCTATCGATATTCGGTTCATGTGAAACGATTCGAAAAGTAATGTCAGCGAAAGTTTACACTCCCTAACCGCTCTCTTACAGATTTTGCCGAACTCGAAGTGCGATTTTCAGAGATTACGCCGCCGATTTGTTTGAAACATCGGTAATCGCCTCAAAAAACCCAAACGGCAGACTTTGAGGCGTTTCTACTAGATCGATCTGCCATAACTTTCGGATGAAAAGCTCTAGCCCCACAGAAAGAACGACTCAGGATGCGGAATAAGCGAGAGTGATTTGGAACGAGTTTCAGCGCATTTTGAGACACTGTCGTGTCACATTACCCGTCAATTTTTTTTACACTTGGGCAGCCAGCAAATTCAACGCACGCACGAGCTTACCGTATGTCTTTGTCTTAAATAAGAATATATGACATGGCCCGCCTCTTGCTAAATAACATTCGACGCAAGAGTCGGTTTTTGGGCGGACTCATCGGCGGTGGCTCCGTGGATAAAACGCCAGGGTCGCCTTGAAATACGTTTTTTTACATTAAGAGGTTCATCATGAACATTAAAAAAACAGCAGTCGCACTGGCGATCGGCTTGATTACCGCAAGCGGTTCTGCAAGCGCCTTGACCATAAATCAGCTGATGGCAACTTATCCGAACTTTCAGATCGAAGATGACAGCTGGGAATCGCAAGGTATCGATAATAATGGAAACGGTGTGTTAGACGTCGGCGACACACTAAGAGGCATTATTAAGTTCCCAACTTTCCGCGACCTGACAACAAGCAATGATATTGCCCTTAATGGAGCTACGAATAGTCACCTTAGTGCGATATTCGAAACGGAAGTGACTGCGATAGCAGACACGGCAAATCCCAATATTAAGCAATTCACCTTCGGTGCGTCTGCTTCATTCGGCGCGACCTACGGAACCGGAGCAATGATCGCCTTTTTCGAGGACAATGTTGACAACTTTAACGGCGGCCTCGGATGCACTCCAGGCGCAGGAGGAACCTGCGAATCTACCGTTACCGACGGAAACCTGATATTCGTACTTGGCTTCACCGGTGACCAGGACGAGTTCTGGGGACCGGCAACCGGTCCACTCGACCCGGACTTTGCCCGCAATTTCAACACCAGCACACCTCTCGGGCAATTCGCGTTTGGTCTCGGGGTTATCTCCAGCTTGGTTGGAGAATTTTCGGATTCGGTTAACTTAAGCTTTTTGGACCCGACCTTCGGCGATGGACTGGGTAACGACAAAGTAAAGTGGTATGGTTCCGGCAGCATTTATGGAACCAAAAACTCGTCGGGAACCCAAACCACAAACTACTCGGCAACCGATGACGCCCAAATGATTGCAAATCGGATTCCTGAGCCCGCAACCCTTGGCCTTTTGGGGCTTGGTTTACTAAGCATGAGCAGACTCGCTCGCCGCAGAGAGGCTTGATAGATGCCGTGCGCCAAATCCTCTTGGCGCATGCACGGATTGCTTTTTTCGTTAGACGCTTAAGAAAAAGCTCTCTCGGTTTTTCCGAGAGAGCTTTTAACTGTGGAAATCATTTTCCACGCGACAGGCGTCGATGCACAAGAATCTTTTTCAACCGCTGAAACGGCCCCCGCATTCCCCACCGGTAGCGAACCCGCCGAAACCTGCGCAGCAGCGCGTCGAACTGGATCACATCGGGAACCGCAACGACAGGTTGTTTTCGGGTGAGAAGATTCATTGATTCCGTGGCAATGACGCCCGCTATCATGAACGGCGCGGCCCCCACCGAGGGAAGTCGGTGTGCCCCGAGATCCAAGCCGCCTCGATTCAGGTATTTCATCATGAACGGTTTCGGCGCAATGCCGGCAACCAATGCCACGGCCAGCTCGTGCTCATCCATTCCCTCCTCGAACCCAAAGTAATCTTCGAAACTCATGCCTTCAGGATCGAAGCACAGCAACGTGAAACCAAATCCGAGGGGCGGCGCGGTTAACACCCAGATATTGCGCGCCCTTGCTGCGCGGTAGAGCAGGAATCGTTCCTTGAAACAGTAGAAATCAAGTGAGTCGACCACCAAATCGACATCATCCAGAAACCGGCCGATGCTCTCCGAATCGATGCCGGCTTCGAAAAGCCGCACGTCCGCCTCGGGGTTGATTCGGTGCACCAGTTCGGCCATTACAGATGTCTTGGCTCGACCGATCGTGTCCATAGTCGCGCCAATCTGGCGGTTAAAGTTGACCATTTCGAAGATGTCGGGATCGGCCAGGTTAAATGCGCCGATACCCATTCTCGTCAGTGCATGTATCTGAGCTCCGCCCGTCCCACCCAAACCGGCAATTGCGATCCGCGAAGCGCGCAATTTCTCCTGTTCTACTCGACTGAGAAAACCCAGATTCCGTTGAAACGCCGTGAAGTAATCGAAGGCCGGAGCTTTGGTTTCCATGTGGGATTATCCGCCTAATTCGTAGTTATTTATGTGCTACCAGCAACCCATGGTTGATCGGCAGATCACTGACACGAGTAACGCTGGAAAAACCGGCAGCCTTCATCGCCTGTTCATAATCCTTCCACGCGTGCAGCATGCCTTCGCCTGTGGCAATGGCTAAAAAATAAGGCGATCCCAGCGCTGTACTGAGCGGGCCAGAGTCATCGTCATCTCCCATCATATTAAATATCACGACAGCGCCGTTGGCCGGCAAACTCTCCCAGCATTTTTTCAGCAGTTCCTGATTCCGCTCTATGGACCAGATGGTCAAGATGTGGCAAAACATAATGGCGTCCACTCCCGGCGGGAACGGATCCGTCAAAAAATTGCCTATCCAAGTTGAAACACGATCACTCAGTCCTTCCGCCTCAATATTCTGTTGAGCAATACGGCAGACCGACTCCGAATCATAAACCGTGACCTTTAGGTTTGGATAGCGCTTTGCTAGTGCTATGGCATTTGTGCCGTCTCCGCCTCCGGCATCCACGACATGAGTGAAGCGCCCGAAGTCGTAAGCATCGACAATGTGGCGGTTAGCCTGAACGGACAGTGCACTCATCGAGTCTTGGAACACCTTTTCCAAAACGGGATTACTGACTAATCTTTCGTATAAGGTGTTGCCTTCCCCCGGGAAATGGCGAAGCCCGACGTGTTTTCCCTGCTTTAAAGACTCTACAAAGTCGAGAAGGCCTGGGTAAACGATATGCGCCTGCCAGCCGAGAATAGGTGCAAAGTAACCAGGCTTGTTCTTAACGAGCATTTGTTCGGTGAGCGGTGCGTTAAAGTATTTCCCTTGCTCCCTTTTAAGGATGCCCAAGGCGGTTAAACCAATAAGCAACACGCGGCAAGGATATGGACTGAGCTCGATCTTTTCGGCTATTTCATTGAGCGTCATTCCCGGATTGCTGGAAAGCGAATCGTAAACCTTGAGCTCCACCCCGGCCCAAAGTAGTTGAAAGGCGCTGTGGCCTCCCGCTATAAGTACCAGCTTCGAGAAATCCAACTCGTTATTCGCGATCATAATGGTGTCTCCTGAAAAATTGCAGTTTATTGTCTGATGCTATGAGCTTGGAACGCCAAACTATAGTACTAACTCGGGAAAAATGTTTTTCAGACGGTCTGATGCATTCCAGAGTATTCGATATTTCGAATTGCCCGATAAGTCAAGGCTTAATCTCCACCGCTCAGGAAGCCGAAGCGCAATCGTCGGAATTGTTACGCGTTGAACATGACATACACAAACCGGAACGGCCGCATTCTTTTATGGGTATAAAGTGGGGCGGAACTGACCAGGCAGTGACATCAGATCGCCATACTCTTGAACGAAAGCTTACCGACAATCACCCATTGAGTGCAATGCCGCCAAGCTCGGGATTTGGCGGATCTATTGGTGCTGGATTATCGCATCGCCGGGCTCGACACGCTTCCCGCGAAGTAATTTCTGTAGTAAAAGGATACCTTGAATTCCAAAAGCGGGAAAATAACCGAACAGTGGATAGGTGGGCTAAGTGATACTTCGCTGCAATCCACTATCTTCTGGAATTAATGGCTTGCATTGGGAGCGTCGATGCAGTGGCTCTTGACTAAGCGGCACGGGGATGAAGAAGAAAAAAACATCTTGGCCTTTTGTCTCTCCACTCTAATTTCCCCTAAAAGGAGGGGGAGAAAAAGACGGGCCGTAGCTCACGTTTTCGCGCACGCAATGTCCTGTCCACTCGCCCCTGAATATATCCGATAGAGTTGCTGCGCAACCTTACTACACTATTTATTGCGCTTCTCTTAACTAAACAAGACTTATGCATTTTGCTCCTTTTTCCTTTGCCCCCCCGTAGACAGAAAGTCGGACGGTACGGCGAGGCTGCCCAGCAAGCAGCAAACACGAAGTGCTCGGTATAAACGCTGGGTGCAGGACATCAAAAGAAAATTGTCATTCATGGTCAATACCCTGGCATTACCATGAACAAGCTGGCCGAAAGGGGGGGAGCTCAGGGATTAAGCCATTAAGAAACGGTCCGAAGGGCCGGATGAGGCAGAGAGGTCGAATGGTTGCGGCATACCCGCGGGCCTCGGGTTCTGCGAACTTTTTCAAGGGGCAAAGCCGTTAAGTTGATTAAGCCCCGTCTCGCCATCCCGATGCCCTAGATGCCAGCAGCTCCAATCGCAAACGGCATCCCTGAAAGTGCTAGAGCCACCCTTCCAGTGGCAAACAGTTACTTTAGCCGTACCCCTTCCCTGTCGGCGTAACGGCTTAACTCAACGGCATCGCCCCTTAAAAAAAAGGAATTAAAAGCGGTTTTAGGTAAGCCCTGATTACTAGACAGGGATAGAGTTTAATATCGGCACTATTCTCGTCTTTTGCGACAGCACCGACCGGAAGGAAATCACTCATGGCCAGAGATCTCATAGATGCATTTCACGAATATTTTGAAATGGTTCCCGTTACTACAGCCTCCCTCAAAGAGAAGGTGTACCGGCTTCGCTATCAGGTTTATTGTCTTGAAACAGGTTTTGAGCAGCCAGAACGGTGTTCCGACCACATGGAAAAGGATGAGTTCGATGACTTCTCGGCGCACTTCCTGATTAAACACAAGCGGTCGGGGGAATATGCAGCTACGACCAGGTTGATTTTGCCGGATTCCGAAGATCCAAGGCGACCGTTTCCCATTGAGCAACACTGCATCATCGAACGAATGGATCTGGTTCAACCGATACCGCGACGCCAACTGGCCGAGGTATCACGTTTCTGTGTATCCAAAAGCTTCAAAAAGCGTCATGGCGAATCAGGAACTACGACAGGTGTGAGTGCTGAAAACTCAAATACTTACCTGGATGATGAGCGCCGCGTATTTCCTCACATTACCCTTGCCCTGATCGCCTGTTTGGTTCGGATGAACCATCGGCACGGATTGACCCATTGGTATGCCGTGATGGAAACCGCACTCATCCGGTTCCTCTCCCATGTCGGCATTTACTTCACTCCGATAGGTCCTATCGTCGATTATCACGGCAAACGCCAACCCTGCATCATCGAAGTCGATTATCTGCTCGAAGGCGTCAAAAATAAAAACCCGGAAGTTTGGGAGTTGCTGACCAACCGTGGAGCATTTTGGACATCGGACCAATTTTCAGCGTCATTTAACGATCCCTACAGCAAGCAGACCTAATTTTAGATCAAGCTGTCGCTCCGGCAGTTGTATCGCCACTTGCCGCCGGAGGTTTCAGAACGTGCGGCCGCGCCTCCTGACCTCCGGTTCAACGGGCGACGACATCCAGGCTTTTCAGGAATTGCTCAGCCTCGGCTCGCTCCTTGAATTTAACCTTGTCGCTCAGCAGTTCCGTCAATGCCTTGCGCGCGTCTTCCGATCGACCGTTCTTGGCGTAAGCCAACGCCAGGTGGTAGCGAATCTCGGGGCTCTTCTGGGCAAACGCGTAAGCCTGCTGCATTAAATTCAAGGCACGGTCCGGCTGGTTTTTTTCCAGAAGAATCATCGCGAGCGTATCCAAAGATGCTGGCGACTTGGGCGCCAAAGATACGGCCTTCTCGGCATATTCCAGCGCCTGCCCGGGATTGTCCCCACGCAGCAGCCACGCCAGATCGTTAAGCGCTAGCGCGTTGTTCGGATTTGCATCCAAGATGGCTTTCAACTGGATTTTGGCATCCTCTGGACGCCCAAGAGACGTGTATAGACCGGCGCTGATGTAACGGACGGATAAATCCCTGGGGTTGCGCTGGATCCAGTCGACCAAGGTCTTTAGCGCCGCCTGTTTATCGCCCCCCAAAAACTGCGCTTGCGCCAGATTAACAACAAGCCCGCTGCTCGGAAGCTTCTCAAAAGCGGCCTTGTATGCCTTCACAGCGCTCTCGGGTTTGCGTTGCTGCATGGCAAACCATCCCTCCAATCCCATTACCTCAGGATTTTCGGGCAGTTCCTTTTTCAGGGCGATGAGATATTTTTCCGCTTCTGCTGAATTTTGCTCCTGCGTTAACAATTTCACCATCGCTACTCGGGATCGGAAAAATTTCGGATCGAGTTCAAGCGATTTCTTCAGGGAAGTGTGCATATTCTTTACGTCCCTGTTCTCAGCCTGAGCTCGCGCCAAAAGGTAATGCGACAATGGCGATTTCGGCGCGATCTCCGCCAGTGTTTTAGCTGTTTCCAAGGCCCGGCCATTGCTGTTTTCATCCAACTGCGCATCGACGAGCACGGCTAGGAATTCAGGATTTTTTCCATGGTCGTTTCGTACCTCTTCCAACTGCGTAACGGCCTTTTGAGCCTGACCGAAACGAATATACAGTCGAGCCAAAAATAATCTCGGAGCCAGCGCCTTGGGGTTTGCATCGATAGCCTGTTTCAAATACCTCTCGGTCTCCTGGCTGTTACCCTCCGCCGCCTGAATTTCCGCTAACGCGATGAAGGCGGGAATGTGTTTCGGATGATCCTTAAGAATCTTTTGAAAGAGCTCCGCCGCCTGACCGAAGTTCTTTTCCCGAAACGCTATTTGAGCCAATCCATTCAGAGCCGTGAGATCTTTGGGCGCTAGTTTTAGTGCCTTCTCAAAATAGGCCCGAGCACTATCCAAATCATTCTTCTGCACAGACATCATGGCTTCGAGGTTCAACGGCAGCGCCTTGTCCGGCATTTTGGCCCTGAGCCTATCGATAGCTTCCCTAGCTTTATCGAACTCCTTTGCACGCAAATGAGCGAGGACGATATATACATCCGCCTGAACCAGATCGGGGTCAAGCTCCACCGCGGCCTCCAGAGCTTCCACCCCCTTTGCCGTTTCTCCCGTCCCAAGCAGTCCAAGCCCCAACTGTGCTTTAGCAAGCGGTGAATGGGAATCGAGTTCCGCAACTTTCTGGAGATATTCGATGCCTTGATCGCTGTTGCCCAATGCAAATTCGATATTCGCCATCAGCTTCAGGGTAAAAAGATCTTCAGGCTGAGTTTGCGCCACCGGTGTCAGGAATTTTTTGGCGGCGGCGAAATCCTTTTCACGGAACTTGATCAGAGCCATGACCTGGTTACCCTTCACGGATCCCGGAAACGCTGCAAGAAAACGGGTTAGAAAGGCATCAGCCTGCTCCAGATGGTTCCGATAGAGATGGCTGATCGCGACAAAGTAAAGCGCCGGGCCGAATTTATCGTTAAGCTTTAAGCTTTCGTCGAAAGCGGCCTGGGCTTCGGAATACTTTTTCTCAACCAGCTTGACCACGCCATCGGTGTAATGCCCCAGAAAATATTTCGGAACGTCTTTCTTGAGCTGCTCAACGTCTTCCTTGGCTCCAGCCAAGTTCTTGAGGCTCACGCGCAGCAATGCCCGGTTCGCACGATCCATGTAGCTCCTGCGGCTCAATTCGATGGCTTTGCCGTAGCTCGCCTCCGCCTGCTCGGCTTCACCGTTGGCCTTTTCGAGTTCTGCCTTAAAGCTCCAGGTTTTTGCCAGATTGGGCTCGGCATCTATCGCCTCGGCAACCAACTGCTTGGCCCGGTCAAAGTCTTTATTGCCGGCTGTCAGACGGGCAAGGCCGACCTTTGCCAAAGCGGAGCGATTGTCGATCGCAAGCGCCTGTTCATATTCGATCCGTGCTTGATCGGGCTTTTCCAAATCAAGCCATGCATCGCCCCGATAAGCCATCAGCGTTGCTCGGTCTTTAGCCTCCAGTGACGGCGGCGCATCGATCTCATCGAGGATTTGCCGATATTTTTCCTGAAGCTGTAAAGCTTCGGCGAGAGAAAGCAAAACGGCATCCCGCGTTACGCCGAGTTCTATGGCTTTTCTAAGTTCCTTCTCGGCTGCCTCGCCGCCTCCAAACGTCAGATTGACCTCTCCCAGCAACCGTCGCGCTTCTGCATTGTTCGGGTTCTTTTGCAAGGCGCTTTTCAACTCGATCGAGCTGCTGCGATAGTCGTTGTTGTCCAGGAACTCCTTCGCCTTGGCGACATGCTCGGCATCGGTGGCTTCGTGGAACAAATCGCAGCCGGTCAAAGCCAATCCCAGTGACAGCGCAAAAACCCGTCTACGCAATTTGCCGGTAAGCTTCTGGGTCATAAGTCATTCCTAACTCAGATGAAAAATAAAGGCGGACAATCAAAACAGCTCTATCGAACGATGAAGGCTAGAACGGTGTGTATAGTAGGTGACATCGCCCCGCTTTACCAAAAGCCGAATGGTGCGGTTGATCAAAGCCACACCCGCACCGGCTAAAAACGCGCACGCAACGCCGTGCCATGCCGCAGCAAATATTGCACGCGTAACGAAGCAAGACAGACGGGTTGATCGACTCGATGGGGGCAGTTTCGCACACCTTAAAAGCAACGGCCTCGGTCTATTTCCTTCGGGCAACGATCACCCCATCCCGGGTCGGATTGATGAACGCATCGAACTCCGGATCGTTGAAGATGAGCCGGTTATGTTCGCGTATCGCATCGGTCCAGCCGGGCACGATGTCGGCCGGGTTCTCGACCGTCACCCGCCCGTGCCACAAGACATTGTCGGCAATATAAAGCCCGCCCGGACGGATGCACTCCCGGGCGAGACGCCACACTTCGGGATAGTCGCCTTTGTCCACGTCGTTGTAGCAAATATCGAACTCGCCCCCGGTCGCTTGAAAGACGTCCTGGGCAAAGCCGGTCCGAAAATCGACGCGGTCCCACAGTCCGGCTTGGCGGAGGAAATATTCCGCCTTAGCGAGATTATTGGGGTCGCCATCGCTGCAGATGACCTGCCCATCCGGTCCGACGGCCTCTGCAAACCAGTAGGCGGAATAACCATAGCCGCTGCCGAATTCGAAGATGCGCTTCGCTCCGAGACATTTGGCGAGGGTTTTGAGCGACAACCCGACTAGCCGTCCGACGATGGGAAAATTTTGCTGGCGGGCCAACTCCTCCATTTCCAAGAGAACCGGCGTGTCGGTCGAGCCGGCAAGATCGGCTATGTAACGCTCGATGTCCGGATGTACCGGCGACAGCACGGTAGGATTTGATGCCGTAGGATCTTTGAGGTCGGTCATGCCGTTCGCTCCTTAATCATGTCGAAAGAGTACCTTCCGGTGGTCCTGCCTATTTTTTATTCGGTCGGATTTGACTTACGCAAAGTTCCTGAGAGCAAACACTTATCATCGAAATCAGCGCGGTCAGCTCCCTTTCCCTCCCCATGGAACAGGCCGGCCGGACAAGTATTCCGGATGCGAAGAAAAGGAAAGATCAACTCTCCGCCAAGAGGAAGAACGAATGAGTTCTTTTCTCTTGGAGAGAGCCCAAAGAGGAATAAGGCCGATTTATCGCGATGGCGAACTTAGGATTGCCATTCCTTAGTAGCGTAATTGCTTGTAATAGTTGATCAAACCGTTAGTGGACGCATCGTGGGACGACGCCATGCCGTCGTCGACCAGTTCCGAAAGGATGGTTCGCGCCAGCCGCTTGCCCAATTCGACCCCCATTTGATCGAAGGAATTGATGTTCCAGATCGCGCCCTGAGTAAAAATCTTGTGCTCGTACAGGGCGATCAGCGAGCCCAAGGTTTCCGGAGTCAATTTTCGATAAATGATCGAATTCGACGGTTTATTGCCGGGGAAGGTCTTGGCATGGGCCAGTTCCGCCAACCGGTTACCGATGATGCCCCCGGCTTCGAGTTCGGCCTTCGCTTCTTCGAAAGTCTTGCCGCGCATCAGCGCCTCCGGCTGGGCAAGGAAATTCGAAATCAGTATCTCGTGATGGCGGCCGAGCCGATGGTGACTTTGGGCCGCCGCGAGAAAATCGCAGGGAATCAGCTTTCGGCTCTGGTGAATCAACTGATAAAAAGCATGCTGTCCATTGGTGCCGGGCTGACCGAAGATAACCGGTCCGGTGCTGTAGTCGATCGGAGTGCCTTCGATATCCACCATTTTGCCGTTGCTTTCCATATCGACCTGTTGCAGGTGGGCGGGCAAGTCTTCCAGATACTGATCGTAGGGCAGAATGGCATAGGATTCGGCGGCAAAAAAATTGGCATACCAGATGCCGAGCAATCCCATGATCACGGGAATATTCCGCTCGAAGGGCTCGGTTCGGAAGTGCTCGTCCACCTTGTGAGCGCCGGCCAGCAGCGATTCGAACGCATCCATGCCTACGGCCAGGGCGATGGGCAAGCCGATGGCCGACCACAGCGAATACCGCCCCCCCACCCAATCCCAGAATTCGAACATATTGGCGACATCGATGCCGAATTCGGCCACTTTTTCGGCATTGGTGGAGACCGCCACGAAATGCTTGGCGATCGCGGCTTTATCGTCGGCCTTGGCCAAGAACCATTCCCTCGCCGACCGGGCATTGGTCATGGTTTCCTGGGTGGTGAAGGTCTTTGACGAAACGCAGAACAGCGTAGTCTCGGGATTGAGGCCATTCAGGTTCTTGGCAAGGTCCGCTCCGTCCACATTGGATACGAAGTGAACGCGCAACCGGGACTGCATGTAGGGCGAAAGCCCCTTCACCACCATCTTGGGTCCCAGATCGGAACCGCCGATACCGATATTGACGACATCGGTAATGGCTTTGCCGGTATAGCCCCGCCACTCGCCGGAGCGCACCAATTCGCTGAACCGCCGCATTTGCTCCAAAACCCGGCCGACATCGGGCATGACATCCTTGCCATCGACAAAAATGGGCCGATTGGAGCGATTGCGCAGGGCTACGTGCAATACGGCGCGGTTTTCGGTGACATTGATTTTGTCACCCCGGAACATGGCGGCGATTTTTTCTTTCAATCCGGCTTGCCGGGCCAGATCGATCAGCAGCGTCACGGTTTGATCCGTGATTCGATTTTTCGAATAATCAAACAAAAGATCGTCAAGGCGCAACGAGAACCGCTCGAAACGCCGCGGATCCTCAGCGAACAAATCTCGCATGTGGAGATCGCTGATTTCACGACAATGCCGTTCGAGCAACTGCCACGCAGGAAGGCAGGAGGATTGGGTCATCGACTAGGTCCGAGTTCGTTATTTTCCCCCAAAATGCTACTACAGGCTAAGAAGCGAATAAATCACGAATAACGAAGATCGCCGGCGTTGAGGCCGGCGATCTCGATGAAAGGCAGTTGCGGAGGCTAAAGGCGGAAAAACACCGCCCTCAGCCCGTGGGCATCAGCTAACGCCCTTACTGTTAAAGAACGGACCGTAATATTTGTCGACATTGGGAATGTGGTTAACGAGCCAGTCTTTTACAAACCCGGTGGTTTCCGCGGTAATGTCGAGCGCGCCGGCGTGGAATTTCTTCTGGACATCGAGGCAGGTCTGCACCAACTCGTCGTGCTTCGCCTTGTGCGCCGCGAAATCCGGATACCCATGAGCCCGCATCAGATCTTCTTCGGTTTTGAAATGCATGGCTACATAATTGATCAACGCATCCAGTTGACGCCCGACCTCTTGTCGATTACCGCCCGCAACGGCATCGTGCAGGCTGTTTACCATGGCGAAAATTTCCTGGTGTTGATGGTCGGCTTCGCTGACGTTCGTACCAAATGCTTCTTTTGTCCAAGTTAAAAGGGCCATCGGATTTATCTCCCGAATATTGATTATTTTCAGTGATCTGTATGCCGAGTAGGCGCTTGAACTTTATAACGGCCCCGTAGACGCAATTTTGATTTATGTCAAGTCTCGACGATTTACTTTTCGCCGCCTTCCACTGAAAATCTTCGAAGATGGGGTACTCCGGTTATAATGGCCAAAACAAAAGCCCTTCTTGAAAAATTCCGATGAGCAGCGAACCAAAACCCTGGGCAGGCCGTTTCACCGAAGCCACCGACGCCTTCGTGGAGGCCTTTACCGCATCCGTTGATTTCGACAGGCGCCTCGCCCCTCACGATATTCGAGGTTCCATCGCCCATGCCTCGATGCTGAAGCGCATCGGCGTCTTAAGCGAAGCGGAATGCGAAATCATCACGCAAGGATTGGAACAGATCGCGGCGGAAATCGAACGCGGCGAGTTCCCCTGGTCAGTGAAACTCGAAGATGTCCACATGAACATCGAGGCCCGGCTCACTGATCGCATCGGCGAAGCGGGGAAAAAACTGCACACCGGCCGTTCCCGAAACGACCAGGTGGCCACCGACGTCCGATTGTATCTGCGTCACGAAATCGACCGGATTGCCGGGCAAATCCTTCGGCTTCAGGAGGCTTTGCTAGACCTCGCGGAGCGCGAGGCGGATACCATCATGCCGGGATTCACTCATCTTCAGGTGGCTCAACCGGTCACTTTCGGCCATCATCTGCTGGCCTGGTATGAAATGTTGGCGAGAGATTACGAGCGCCTGCTCGACTGTCGCAAACGCGTCAACGTCATGCCCTTGGGCGCGGCAGCCTTGGCGGGCACCACCTTTCCGCTGGATCGGTTCCATACGGCCGAACGGCTCGGCTTCGACCGGCCCGCGGCGAATTCCCTGGATGCCGTCAGCGATCGCGATTTCGCCATCGAATTCACTGCTTGCGCCAGTCTCGTCATGATGCATTTGTCGCGCTTCTCGGAAGAGCTGATTCTCTGGACGTCGGCCCAATTCGGCTTCATCGATCTGCCGGACGCTTTTTGCACCGGCTCGTCCATCATGCCGCAAAAGAAAAACCCGGACGTGCCGGAACTCGTTCGGGGCAAGTCGGGAAGGGTCTTCGGACATCTCATGAGCTTGCTCACACTGATGAAAAGCCAGCCCCTGGCGTACAACAAGGATAATCAGGAAGACAAGGAACCCCTGTTCGACACGGTGGACACCGTGCAAAACTGCCTTAGAGCTTTTGCCGAAATGATGCCTCACGTTCGCCCCAACCGAGAGGGCATGTACCTATCGGCGCAGAAAGGCTACGCAACCGCCACGGATTTGGCGGATTACCTGGTTCGCAAGGGGGTTCCGTTCCGCGATGCCCACGAGATCGTCGGCAAGGCCGTGCGCCTGGGCATCGAAACCGGGCGCGATCTTTCCGGCTTGTCGCTGAGCGAATTGCAGCAGTTGTCTATTGTGATCGGACCCGACGTTTTCGAAATTCTGACGCTGGAAGGTTCCGTCAGGGCGCGCAACCATTTCGGCGGAACCGCTCCCGATCAGGTCAGGGCGGCCATAAGACAGGCTCGGCAACGTCTCGAAGAGGCGGCCAAAACTTGATTACCGACGAACGCGTCACCACTCTCATCGACCTGATGCGCCACGGCGAACCCGTGGGCGGGAGCCGTTATCGCGGGCAGATGGACGACCCCTTGAGCGACACGGGCTGGTCTCAGATGCGGGCCGCCGTCGGCCAGCATCATCCCTGGGAGGTTATCGTCACCTCTCCCCTGGCCCGCTGCCGGGCTTTCGCCGAAGAAATGAGCGAGCGAAGCAAGATTCCGCTGGAAATCGAACCGCGGCTGAAGGAAATCGGTTTCGGCGTATGGCAAGGAAAAACGCGGGAGGAAATCACCCAGTACGATCCCGGCGTGGTCCAGCGTTTTTATCGCGACCCCATGAACAATCGCCCCGACGATGCCGAGGGGCTCGCGGAGTTCAGGAGCCGCATCGTCTCCGCCTGGAACGACGTCCTGAACCGCCACGCGGGAAAGCATATTCTCATCATCTGCCACGCCGGCACTATTCGCATGGTACTCGCCCATATTCTGGACATTCCCTTGTCGAACCTGTTTCGGATCAAGGTCGCCACCGCCGGTATTACCCGGATCGAATGCCTGGAGCAGGGCGAAGAGTTCCTGGGACAACTGGTTTTTCACAGCGGCTCGCTGCCCCCGCTTTAGCCTTGAAGCTGTGAAAAAACGGCATCGCGCCGCACGGTGGGTCTTTCACCACCTTTTCAGCTCACCGGACGATCTTCGCTCAGCGCTATCCACCCCACGACGATCCGGTAAACGATCCAGATCGTATTCGCGGTAAGAATGACGTAGCCAATGAATAAAAACAGCGTCAGCCCGCCCACGATTCCCCACAGGATGCTGTACCAAAAGGTCCTGATTTGCCAGCGGAAATGGGTTTCCAACCAGGTGCCCGCCACGTCCGGCCACTTCACGTAATTGATGACCGCTCCGATGATGTAGGTGACGCCCACCAGGAAAGACGCGGCCTGCAAGGCGTAAATAATTTGGGTGAGCCTTTTGTTTTTATCGAGATCTCTTGCGTTCGATTCCGGAAACATTTTGCCCTGCATATCGCATCTCCAGGTTCAGTTCAGGCCAGTCGAGGCCTTGATTTCCAAATTGGACCTCAAACGCTCATCGAATGCTCGGAGCCGGTCGACGGTACCGATATCCATCCAAAAACCGTCGTAGACTTCTCCGCTCACGAGCCCCTCGGCCATTGCCCGCCTCAACAAGGGCGCCAGGGGAAACTTGCCGGGCAAGCAACCCGCGAACAGTTCAGGACGATAAACGCCGATGCCGCTGAAGGTAAAACGGCAATCCTCGGAATCCAGAACCCTCCCGTCACACAGAGTGAAATCGCCCTGAGGGTGGTGGGACGGATTAGGCACCAGCACCAGATGCGCCAGCCCGGAAGCCTGATTTCGTAATCGCCCGAAAGGATAATCGGTGGCGATGTCGCCGTTGACCACCAGGAACGGGCGATCGCCCAGCAGCGGCAATGCGCGGTGAATACCGCCGCCGGTCTCGAGCGCTTCGCCTTCGGCGGAATAAGCTATCCTCGCCCCGAATCGGGCGCCATCTCCCAGGTGGGCTTCGATTTGCTCGCCGAGATAGGCCGTGTTGACGACAATGTCGACAAACCCTCCCTGTACCAGGGATTCGATCATGTGCTCGATCAGCGTGCGACCGCCCGCCGTCAGCAGCGGCTTCGGAGTGCTGTCGGTCAGAGGCCGCATGCGTTCGCCGCGCCCGGCCGCCAAGATCATGGCTTTCATGTCACCTTATCCGAAGTCATTCGGGGCAAAACCCGATTTTCCAAAAAGCCAAGGAAGCCGGTGAACTCCGGAAAGCGCCGGCACACATCGATCACATAATTCATGGTGCGCGGTATGTCCTTGAGATACCCCGCCTTGCCGTCCCGCAGCTTCAGCCTGGAGAAAATACCGATGGCTTTAAGATGACGCTGCATCCCCATGAGATCGAACCACCGGCTAAAGGTCTCGGGACCAACCGAAGAGAGAAGACCGGCTTCGGAAAGTCGCGTGTAATGGTCGATCGTCCAGACCTCTGTCATGGAGCGCGGCCAAGAGACATAACAGTCGCGCAGAAGCGATACCAGATCGTAGGTGACAGGCCCGATGACCGCATCCTGAAAATCCAGGACGCCGGGATTGAGGCGTTCGGTGACCATGAGATTGCGAGAGTGAAAATCACGGTGCACGCAGACCTTGGGCTGCTCCAGCGCGGAGGCGATCAGAAGACGCTTTGCATCGTCGAAGCAGGCGGATTCCGAGGCATCGGGAGCCAATCCCAGAAGCCGGTCGAGAAACCAGTCGCGGAACAAGTCCAGCTCAATGCCGAGCAGGCGTTCGTCATAAAGGGGCAACCCGGAAGTCTCGATATCCACGCCGCGCTGCAAGCGCAACAGAGCATCCAGCGCATCCTCGTAAAGACGATCGACGGATGCGGGGGTTAAACAGTCCAAATACGAACGGGTTCCAAAATCGGTGAGCAATAAAAAGCCTTTCTCTTCGTCGGCCGCGATCACTTCAGGCGCGTGAACGCCGGCATTCCGCAAGAGTTCGGCCATCCTGATGAAAGGGCGCACATTCTCCTTGGACGGCGGCGCATCCATCACGATGCAGGAACCTCCATCGAAATAGGCACGAAAATAACGCCGGAAACTGGCATCGCCGGAGGCGGGCTCGACAGCCTCCAGCGCAAGCTTGAGGGTATCCAGCAGCCAGCCGGAAAGCGCCTCTAGCCGTTCATCTTGCTGTATGGTCATATTGACGGTCCCTGTATCGAAAAATACTCGAATAACGTGGATCTTACGGTAGAATGCCCCGATCGGATCGGATATTTCACCATAAAGAACAGCTTTAAGATAATGCCTCCCGCGATTCCGCCTCTGGCGCACCTTTTGCCGCCCGGTTCACAAACGTAGATTGCGCGGCCGCCACTTTGCGACTTGCCTCACGGTTTTAAGATACCTCTGCCGCAGCATGGTGTTTCTGATTCATCTCAATCGCGGTCGCTGGGCATTCATTCTATGCCTTGGATTGAGCCCTTCCTGGCTGCTGGCCGCCGCATCCGACTGGGATTGCCAACGCAGCAAGGACGACAAGGAATGGGTTTGCGTCACCAACAAATCCAAGCCTGAAACTGCTGCCGCACCGCCAATGAGGCCCGAACCGGCGAAGGAGATGGACTCATCCCCGGTGCCTTCCGTAGCCCAACCGGAACCGGCTCGTCCGCCATCGGTTCGGGAGCCCGAACGGAAACGGACAGACCGCCCCGTCCAACCATTGCCGCCAAAATCGGTCGCGGCCGCCAAGCCTCCCGGCTGGAGCTGCCGTCCCGGCGAAACCGGAAAGGATTGGGACTGCTCATTGGTCGGACCGGACCCCAGAGGTCTCCCGCATGTCGTCGCCGAAGAAAGCCAAAAGGCCGAAAATTGGGCGGAAACGACCACGATTACCGGAGAAGACGAACAGCGCTTTGGCGCCTTGACCGCCTTGCTTCCCGCCGATCCTTGGGCGAATGCCTGTGCCGGCAAGTCCGAATCCGCGCCTATGACCGAGTTTCTGCTCACGCCGGGCGAGAAGCTCGCGCGCGAACGGCAACCGTTGGAAATTCGGTCCGACTATGCCGAAATGGTGGACGACGAAATTGCGACCTTTACCGGCGCCGCCGAACTGACTCGGGCGGACCAAAAGTTGTGGGGAGATTTCGTCACCCACAACACCGTTTCCGAAACCTTGAACGCACGGGGTAATGTCATCTATCAGGAGAAGGGGCTCACCTTCTCCAGCGATACCGCCTTCATGGAGCTCGACACGAACCGGGGCGTTTTTCGCAACGCCCAGTTCATTTTGGAAACAGTCCCGGCGCGGGGCACCTCGCGCCTGACTCATCTCGACAGCGATACCTTATCGCGCTACGAGAAATTCACCTATACCACCTGCCCGCCCGGCGACACGGACTGGATGCTCCACGCCCGCCATGTCAAGATCAACAAGGAAACCGGGCGCGGATCGGCGAAACACGCCTGGCTCGAATTCAAAGGCGTCCCCTTCCTTTACACGCCATACATGAGCTTCCCCGTGGACGACCGGCGGCTGACCGGCTTTCTGACACCCTCATTCGGCAGCACCAAGGTGGGGGGGTTCGATCTCACGGCGCCGTATTACTTCAATCTGGCGCCGAATTATGATGCCACCTTCACGCCGCGGCTCCTCACCAAGCGCGGCCTGCTCTTGCGCGGGGAATTCCGCTATCTGACCGAAATGACCCGGGGCCGCGTGCTGACCGAATACATGCCGCGCGACGACATCCGAGGCGATACTCGAGGCCAGATCGGTTTTTTGAACGATACCCGGTTTACCGAGAACCTGTATTCCCGTGTGGACGTCAACTATGTATCCGACGATCGTTATCTGAACGAACTGGGAAACCCTCTGAACATCGTCGATCGGCGGCATATCCGCAGCTACGGGCAGATAAATTACGCTGGTTTGGGCTTCGGCATTTCGACACTGGCCGATTATTATCAGACGATCGACCCGACGATTCTGGCAGCGGGAAGACCTTATTACCGCCTGCCGCAGGTGAGTTTCAGCTACGGGCATGCCTTGGCCAATACCGGCCTGATCTTCAGCGGCCTCGGCGAGATTGTAAATTTCAGTCATACCGGCGGGCGAGTCTCGGGCCAACGGCTCAACCTGATTCCGAGGATTTCATATCCGTGGAAAAAAGCCGCTGGCTTTATCGTTCCGAGTTTGAGTTGGCAGCACACCCAGTATTGGCTGCAGGATCAACTTCCCGGCGCCAATGACAGCCTGAGTCGAACCGCGCCGATCTTCTCCCTCGACAGCGGACTCTTTTTCGAGCGCGAGTTCGAAGTGGCCGAAACGCCGCTGCTTCAGACTTTGGAACCTCGGCTCTTCTACCTCTACATTCCGGACAGAAGCCAAAAAGATATTCCCATATTCGATACCGGGGAGTACGACTTTAATTTTTATCAGTTATTTCGCGAAAATCGGTTTACCGGGGCCGATCGGCTCGGCGACGCCAACCAGGTTTCACTCGCACTCACCTCCAGGCTGATCGATCAGGCATCAGGGCTTGAACGCCTCCGGGCAAGCGTCGGAGAAATTTTCTACTTCGACGATCGCGACGTGACGATATCCAATACGGCCCCGAGAACCTTGAACAAATCCAACCTCGTAGCCGAAGTCAATTCCAGATTGACCCACACCTGGTCGATTCGTAGCGGCGGACAGTGGAACCCGGAGGAAGGCCGAATCGACCGCGGCCAGGTGGCACTGCAATACGACGACCGGGACAATCATCTGTTCAACGTCGCCTATCGGTTTCGCCGCGATCAAAACCTCGACTTCATCCGCCTGGACCTAACCGATGTATCTTTCCGACTGCCGTTTGCAAAGGGATGGAATGCCATCGGCCGCTGGCAATACTCGCTGCTGGATCAGGTCACGCTGGAAAGCTTCTTAGGCGTCGAGCGCGAAACCTGCTGCTGGCGTTTCAGTCTCATAGGGCGGCACTACATCAACGACGTACGGACCGGAACCAATGGCGGCAATACCGCCAATTACGGCGTGTTCGTACAGCTCGAATTGAAAGGCCTGACCCGTTTCGGCGACCAGGTGGACCGATTCTTGGAACGCAGTATCAGCGGCTTCCGGCTTGAAGACGATTAATCGAATGCAACCGACCATGTCAAAGATCTCGTTTTTCCTCTTGAAAGGAGTTCCGTTCGGCAGATTCATCATGTTGTCGCTCTTTCTGCTGCCATGGGTTGCGGTTGCGGACGATCCCATCGATCGCATCGTGGCCGTTGTGGAAGACGGCGTGATCCTGGAAAGCGAACTGCAACAGAAAGTCGAATCCATCAAAGCCGGCCTGCGCCAAAATAACACGCAACTTCCGCCGGACGATATCTTGCTCCACCAAGTTCTGGAGCGCCTGATCGTCGACAAGATTCAATTGCAATTGGCCGAAAAAGCGGGTATCCGCGTCGATGACGAAACCCTCCGACAGGCGGTGCAGCAAATCGCCCAGCGCAACAACATGAGCCTTGAGGAGTTTCGCCGTTCGTTGCGGGAGGAAGGGATCGATTACGCCGGCTTCATCGAGCAGATCCGCAACGAGATCGCCGTCGGACGCCTGAGAAGCGGCCAAGTCAATAGCCAGATCAAAGTCAGCGATCACGAAGTGCAACGTTATCTCGAGACCCATGGAAAATCGGATGTCAACCGCGACAGCGAATACCTGCTGGGCCATATTCTGATCGCAACCCCTCAAGCCGCTTCGCCCTCCGCGGTACAAAAGGCCAAGGAAAAGGCCGAGCGGCTGATCGACGAACTCAGAAAGGGTCTGGATTTCAAGCAAGCCGCCCTGAGTTCCTCCGATTCGCCTCAAGCCTTGAGCGGAGGCGATCTCGGCTGGCGCAAATTAAGCCAGGTGCCGTCCTTGTTCGCCGATTTGGTGCCCACGATGAAGGAAGGCGGCATCGAGGGTCCGATTCGAAGCCCGAGCGGCTTTCACATCATCAAACTGCTCGGGATCAAAGGCGGCGCGAATGAACGCATGACCAAAACCCACGTGCGCCATATCCTGATCAAACCCAATGAGGTTCTGTCGGACGAAGAGGCCAAGCAAAAGCTATTGAACCTGAAACAGCGTATCGACGGCGGCGAAGACTTTGCCGCTTTGGCCCGGGGTCACTCCGACGACAAAGGCTCCGCGATCAAGGGCGGAGATCTCGGCTTCGTACAACCGGGCGCCCTGGTTCCGCCCTTCGAGGACGCCATGAACCGGCTGGCGATCAATCAGCTCAGCGATCCGGTGCAAACCCAGTTCGGCTGGCATCTCATTCAGGTCCTGGAGCGGCAAGAATCCAGCGATACCGATGAATTGCTGAAGAACAAAGCCCGCGAGGAAATCTTCAAACGTAAAGTGGAAGAGGAAACCGAGCTTTGGCTGCGCCGGGTCCGCGACGAAGCCTACGTGGAAATCCGCTTGAGCGAACCGGAAAACACCTCCTTCATGCCTTCATTCCGATGATCGCCCGAATACTGTTGACTACCGGAGAACCCGCCGGCATCGGCCCGGATTTGTGCGTAGCGATTGCTCAGCGGGAGCTGGCCTGCGATCTCACCGTCATCGGCGACCCGGCATTGCTGTCGAGGCGAGCGGAACAATTAGGCCTTAGCCTTGAAATCCGATCTCCCGGAACCGGTGAGCTCGAAGCGCATCGCCCCGGATCGCTCAAAGTATGGCCTACCGTCCATGCCGCCGATCCGGCTTGCGGACGGCTGAATGCCGGGAATGCCCTCTATGTTCTCGAAACCCTATCGAGCGGCGTCACCGCGTGCCTGGACGGGCGCTTCGACGCCTTGGTCACCGCGCCCGTGCATAAGGGAATCATCAACGAGGCCGGCATCGCCTTCACCGGACATACTGAATTCATCGCGGCCATCACCGGAGGTCATCCGGTCATGATGCTTGCCGCGCCGAGCCTTCGCGTCGCCCTGGCAACCACCCATTTACCGCTGGCGGAGGTCAGCCGCAACATCACGCGCGAACGATTGGCCACGGTCCTCACGATACTTGAACGGGACTTGATCGCCCGCTTCGGCATCGGCGCGCCGCGCATTCTCGTCTGCGGGCTCAATCCCCATGCCGGAGAAGGCGGCCACCTGGGACGCGAGGACATCGACATCATCGAGCCCGTGCTCGAAACCCTCCGGCGACAAGGAATGAACCTGACAGGGCCGTTGCCGGCGGACACCCTCTTTCTTCCGAAATATCTCCGGCACGCCGACGCCGTGCTCGCGATGTACCACGATCAAGGGCTTCCGGTACTGAAATACGTTGGTTTCGGCCGCGCGGTCAACATCACCCTGGGGCTGCCCATCATCCGCACATCGGTCGACCACGGCACGGCCCTGGATTTGGCCGGCAGCGGAAAAGCCGATACCGGAAGCCTGGAAGCCGCCATTGACGAAGCCATCGGCATGGCGGCCAGAATGCATTGCCGGAGTCACTGAAAATTCATGCACCACCAGCCTCGCAAACGGTTCGGCCAAAACTTTCTGCGCGACAGTACCGTCGTGCGGAGTATCGTTCTCGGAATAGCTCCCGCCCCCGAAGACCACCTCGTGGAGATCGGCCCCGGGCAGGGCATCCTGACGGAAGCGCTGCTGCCCCTCTGCGGACGATTGGACGCGGTCGAAATCGACCGGGATTTGGCCGCTTCGCTGGAAAGAAAATTCTCGGGCGACGCCAAGTTCCGCCTGCACAACGCGGATGCCCTCAAATTCCGGTTCTGCGGATTAAGTACCGGGGAAAAACTTCGGATCGTCGGCAATCTGCCTTACAACATTTCCACGCCCCTGCTTTTTCATCTTTTCGCCCAGACCGAATGCATCGCGGATATGCATTTCATGCTGCAGAAGGAAGTCGTCGACAGGCTGTGCGCCGCGCCCGGCGACAAGAGCTACGGGCGGCTCGGCATCATGGCTCGCTACTACTGCCGTGCGGACAGCCTCTTCGAGGTTCCTCCCGAAAGCTTCTATCCTCAACCGCAAGTCATGTCCGCGGTCGTCCGCCTGGCGCCGCACGAAACCAGGCCGGTGGATGTCGATCCCGAACCCTTGGGACACGTCGTTGCCGCAGCCTTCTCGCAGCGGCGCAAAACGCTCCGAAACGCTCTCAAGCACCTGTTCGACGATAGAGAGATTCGAGACCTGGGGATAGATCCCCAGGCGCGTGCAGAGACGCTGGGATTGGAAGAATATGCCTGTCTGGCCCGCGCCCACCAGGAAAAGCTAGGCAACGCGGCCAAGTAGGAATGGCTGCCGCCAGCTCGGCAGCCTTGAAACCAAATCGTGGCCTAGGTAATCACCGTAGGGCCGGACATGCCGGTTCGGGTCTTCACTTCGGAAAGACTCTCGGCCAACTCGATCAAGTCCTTGAGCGCCTCTTGCGGATCGTGGCCGTGCTCGGCCGGATCGCGCTCATAGCGTTCGAGATAGATTCTCAACGTGGCCCCCTCCGTCCCCGTTCCGGAAAGCCTGAATACAATCCGCGATCCATTTTCAAAGATGATCCGAATCCCTTGCTTTTCGGTAACGCTTCCATCCACCGGATCGCGGTAGCTGAAATCGTCTGCAACGACGACCCGATAAGGGCCGAATGTCTTGCCGACGAGCCCAGGCAACGTGGCCCGGAGCTGGGATATGATGGCGTCGCCCGCTTCCGCCGGCATGCCTTCGTAGTCGTGGCGCGAGTAGTAGTCGCGACCGAACCGCCGCCAATGCTCGCGCACGATGTCGGCCACCGATTGCCTACGGACGGCGATCAGGTTGAGCCAGAACAGCACCGCCCATAAACCGTCCTTTTCGCGGACGTGATCGGAACTGGTGCCGAAACTTTCTTCTCCGCACAGCGTGATCTTGCGGGCATCGAGCAAATTCCCGAAAAACTTCCAGCCCGTCGGCGTTTCGAAGCAATCGATCCCCATGGCGCGAGCCACGCGATCGACCGCCTGGCTGGTCGGCATCGAGCGCGCCACTCCCCGCAGCCCGTCCCGATAACCAGGGAGGAGATGCGCGTTGGCCGCCAAAACGGCAAGGCTGTCGCTCGGCGTAACGAAAAACTGGCTGCCCATGATCATGTTGCGGTCGCCGTCGCCATCGGATGCCGCGCCCAGCGTAGGAGGCCGGGCGCCGAACATGCGATCGGCCAGTTCCCGTGCATGGACCAGATTGGGATCGGGATGGCCGCCGCCGAAATCTTCCAGGGGAACCCCGTTAAGCACGGAACCGGTCGCGGCGCCCAGCCTTTCCTCCAAGATCCGTTTCGCATACGGTCCCGTAACGGCATGCATCGCGTCGTAGCTCAGCGTGATCGCCCCGGACTTCAGCGCCGATTCGATCAAACTAAAATCGAACAAATGCTCCATCAACTGGGCGTAGTCGCTCACCGGATCGATGATCTGAACGGTCATCTCCCCGAGCCGGGACTCGCCGATCGTGTCGATGTCGATATCGTCCGTCCGGATAATCTTGTACTGCTCGATCGCTCGGCTGCGAGCGTAAACCGCTTTAGTAAAACTCTCGGGCGCCGGCCCTCCGTTGGCTACGTTGAATTTAATGCCAAAATCTTCCTTCGGCCCGCCCGGATTGTGACTGGCGGAAAGAACGAATCCACCGTGCGCCTTGTGCTTTCGAATCACACAAGACGCCGCCGGCGTCGACAGCAATCCGCCCTGTCCTATCAATAGTCTCTCAACGCCGTTGGCTGCGGACATCTTGACGATGGTCTGAATCGCCCGGCGATTGAGATAGCGTCCGTCCCCACCCAAAACGAGCGTTCTTCCGCCCGTACCGCCCATGGTATCGAAAACCGATTGAACGAAGTTCTCCAGGTAATTCTCTTGCAAAAAAACTTTCACTTTCTTGCGTAATCCAGAGGTTCCCGGCTTCTGATCGGCATAAGGCGTCGTCTTTCGGATTTCGATTGGCATGGCTGGTATTTTCAAGATGGCTGAAATCGTTTATTTATTTTACTAAGCCGCTTACCCGTGGAGAAAATTTTTTGGCACGCGACATTACGATACAGGAATCCAGGAGACCGCACGTGAAATTCCGGTCCGTTTTCAGCGTACTCCTGGTATTGCTCCCGCTAGACACGGGAGCCGCCGAAAAGGATGACAACATTTGGCTGTTAGTCGAAACCGGACCGCACGTTTTGAAGGTCATGGAAGGCGACCGCGACTTGGAAGTGTTCGAACGAATCGCCATTGGACGCCACGGCGTCGGCCTGTTCAAGGAACGCGGGGACAACAAGACCCCGCTGGGCGAATATCATATCGGCTGGATCAATAAGAAAAGCCGTTACCACAAATTTTTCGGTTTTACCTACCCCAATCGTGAAAACGCGGAACGCGCCTATGAAATGGGCATAATCGGGCCGGATACCTATCGCTCCATTTTGCGCACCGGCGCGGACGCCGCCATTCCGCCGCAGAATACCCCGCTCGGCGGACAGATCGGCATTCATGGCTTAGGCCGGGCCAATCCGGCCGTTCATCAAACATTCGACTGGACCCAGGGATGCATAGCCGTGACTAACGAGCAAATCGACAGACTCAGCGCCTGGGTAAAGAAAGGCACCCTAGTGATAATTCGCTAATTTGTGCCAAAATAATAGTGGAAAGATCATCCATTCCGCGGCACACTTAGAAACGTCACGCATTCGTCCCCGGGACGGATGATCTCACCGAGTTTTTCAGTCAATAAAAAAGGAAAGAAACAATGATGAAAGCAACCAAATTGGGCGTATTACTTCTGTCTGCTGGCTTGACGGTTGGCTGCGCCAGCAAATCCGATCTCAACAACCTGCAAACCCAGGTTGACGGTTTGAAAGCTGAAGTTTCCTCCGTTAAGAGCACCGCAGACGAAGCGTTGTCCGCTGCTCAGGCTGCTGAATCCAAAGCCGCCAGCGCCGAATCTGCCGCCCGCAGAGCCGCTGCCGCTTCCGAAGAAGTGAACAGCAAATTGGATCGCATGTTCAAGAAATCGATGATGAAATAATTTCGCGCCTTCTTAAAGTCGCGAACAGGTTACGAAACCCCGGTCGATGTCAATCGGCCGGGGTTTTTTGTTGACGACGGGCAAAACAAACCGGCCTTAGGCTCGATAACACCTCATCGATACGGCGCTTATCGGGATGCGAAGTCCGAGAAAGATTCCTGCACCCATGCGCTGCGCCTTTCGCGATCGAGAACTTCGGCACGGGCACGGATCAGAAGCACTGTGAAATAGTAGAGCTGGAAAGCCGCCGCCATGAGCAGCAAAGGCAACAGCATGCTGATGTGAATGGAGGGTTTGTCGAGTTTCGTCACCGTAGGTCCTTGGTGAAGGGTATTCCACCACTCGACCGAGTAATGGATGATCGGGATATTGACCACTCCGACCAAAATCAGAACACCGCCCGCCCGAGCCGCCGAGCGTTTGTCTTCGATGGCGGAAACCAAGGCCATATAGCCCAGGTAAAGAAACAGCAAAATCAATTCGGACGTTAGCCTTGCGTCCCATACCCACCAGGCCCCCCACATCGGTTTACCCCAAAGAGAGCCGGTAGCCAATGCAAGAAACGTAAAGGATGCACCCAATGCGGCAGAACTGCTCGCCATCACATCGGCCAGCTTGATATTCCAAATCAAGTAAATCGCGCTGAGAACCGCCATGAAAACGTAAATGAAAAGAGACATCCATGCACTAGGCACGTGCACGAACATGATTCGATAGCTCTCTCCCTGTTGATAATCTGGCGGGGCGACGAATAGGCCAAGGTATAAACCTGCCAGCAATAATATTGCCGTTATCGCCCCTAGCCATGAAACCAGATAACCGGAAATACGATAAAAATGTTTGGGTGAAGCAAGCTTATGGAAAAACATCCACATAACAGTCAACTCAAGCTGATTCGTAAGGCGGCAGCCGTTGCCAGCGGGGCTAAAGTCAGCGCCAACGCCAGCATGGCGGCTAGAAAATACAACTGGCCGGCGACAGGCATACCCGCAGCGGCGGCCGACACGGCATTGGTGGCGAAGATGAGAACCGGGATATAAAGAGGCAAGACCAATAACGTCAGCAGAATGCCCCCACGCCTGAGTCCGACGGTTAAAGCCACCCCGATCGAACCGATCAGGCTCAGCAGCGGCGTGCCGATCAAAAGGGTCAATTCGAGTACGGTAAGGGCCGGACTCGGCATCGAGAGGAATAACGCCAGCAACGGAGCCAACAACAGCATCGGCAATCCGCTCACCAGCCAGTGCGCCAGCACTTTTGCGAGCACCAGCAGCGAGAGCGGGTAAGGACTTAACGCCATCTGCTCCAACGAACCGTCGTCGAAGTCTGATCGGAACATATTTTCCAGCGAATACAAGGCCGCCAGCAAAGCCGCGATCCAGATGACGCCGGGCGCGATCTTCCGAAGGAGAGCCTCTTCCGGACTGACTCCGAGCGGATAGAGCGTCACGACCATCAAGAAAAACAGCAAGGGATTGGCAAGCTCTCCCCGATGCCGGAAGGCCAGCAATAAATCGCGCTTTAGCAGCGCCAGGAAAGGGCTAGCCCACATCTCTCACCCCCCCTTCGCAGCGAGGGCGTCGAGGCGCCGGTGTGGCGCGCCGCACGGACTGAGCGACGGCGAAGGCGTAGCTGACACTACGTCGAGCCAGCGAGAGGGGGTACGGCACGTCACGGCAAGCGAATCGGCGTCCGTAGTAGAAGAGGGTGAGAAATGTGGGCTAGTCATCCGCCTCATGCCAAGGCCAGCTTAATCAGTCCGCCGCTGATCCGCACGGCTTGATGAGACGTGAGGACAGCCAGGCCGCCGCGATTCAAGTGTGCCTCAAGCAGATCCTCCGCCAAGGAAACGCCGCTCGCATCGAGCGCCGTAAAAGGCTCGTCGAGAATCCAGAGCACCGCGGTCGACAGGAGCAATCGCGCCAAGGCAATGCGTTGCCGCTGGCCGGCGGAAAGAACGCGGGCCGGGGCATCTTCCCGGCCCGTCAACCCTACGGTTTGAAGAGCTTCGGTCAAGCGCTCGGGCGAAAACGGCAAGCCATTGAGAGCGGTTGAAAGACGTAAATTTTCCTCCACGGAAAGTTCCGCCTTCAATCCCAATTGATGGCCCAGGTAAGCGACTTCGGAAAGAAATGCGGAGCGCCGCAGGGCAATATTTTCGCCGCGCCAGAGAACCTCGCCGTCGCTGGGCGGGATGAGGCCCGCAAGTATCCGCAACAAACTGGTCTTGCCGCTACCGTTAGGCCCTTCGATTTGAAGAGCTTGTCCGGCTTCGACGCTAAAGTTCAAATCGCTGAATAAGAGACTGTCGGAGCGCACGCACTCCAATCCCCGCGCTTGAAGCGTGGGCGCTGGACCGTTCATTTAACTTGTAGGGAAAAATTATCGGGAATGTTTAACCTAGAAACGGCAGTTGACCGCTTAGATGGAGTAAAAAAGTCCTATGAATTCCGACCGTCCTGCCTTCTACCGATTTCACCGCTTGGGTGAAGGCGCTACGCACCCGGTTGCACGGCGGGCGGGCCGCCTGGCGGCGTTGCTCCTCGTTGCGGGAGACTGCCCTGCGGCCTCGTCGCGCCTTGCCATCCGACCCGCCCGCCGCACACTCGGATGCGTCCAACTGCCGTTTCTAGGTTTAAGCGGAATTATTGCAGAATAATCCCGGGATCGGCAGTGGGACGGTCAAAGCATCCTCAACTTGACGAAAGCGGCCGCATTCCGGTGCACCTCAAGCACGATGCCGGTTTCGCTTTTCGGCACGCCGCTGGCTATCGGGCGGTCCACTTGAAAATGCTTAAATAAGCGCCTTGCCCGCTTTGATAAACCAGTTGCAGCGGTTCGGGGGTATGCCCCATGGAACCGACGAAAGGCAGCAGACGGGCCAGGAGAGTTTTTTCGCCTTCTTCCGAGGTAATGCGCCAGGCGCGAATGCCGCCGCCGGGAAGAGGATGAACCAGATAATTGCCGCGGCCTTTTTCTTCGGCCCAGCGCTTTACCGCCGATATTTGGGCGTGGATATTCGCGTCGGCCGGGAAAAACCGCGCCTCGAAGGGAAGGCTGACGCCGCTTAGCGCCTCGATTTCCGAAAGCCTTGCCAAATCGTCCAGACAAACGGCTAAAAAAACCGGCCTGTCTTTCGGCAGGCGCTCCGAAAGCTCGGCAAGCGCCCGGTCGGCGTCCATCGTCAGCCAATGTGCCAATTGGCGCAGCGGTTGCACATCTTCGGCAAAACCGCCGGCAACTTCCCCCCAAAACCGTCTCGCCCGCTGCTCAGGAAATGCCTCGGCTACCGGCAGCGCCGCCCAGGCATCGCGTCCGGTCAAGAAGTGAATACGCTGGGCGTTATCCCACCAGGACACGAATAAGGCATTCTCGTCCGTGTGTTGGCGAATCGCTTTCGCCGCGCTCTGCCAAAAAGCATGCCGCATCTGGCTTCCGTCGGCTACCCCCGGCAACGGCGAGGCGGCGCCGGAAGATGGGTAAACCATGGCATGGCGCAACGCACCGTTATTATCTCTGTAGCTTACCGCGTGCAAAGAGACGATCGCCCGATCCTCCCTGCCGATTTCATACTCCGCCAGGGTCTCCGGCTGAAAGCGGCCCTCCAACACGGGAAATCCGGCCTCGCCGGGCTTCGTCTCCTTAACTTTCTCGAACCGCCACTCCTCCGAAAAGAAGCTCGGCAATCCCAGAACCAAGACGGCCATCCCGGCGAGCAACAACCCGAGGCCCAGAAACAGCCTCAGTCCGCCACCCCGCCGGGTTTCTTCGTTACGCCCCGTCATCCTGCTCCTAGCGCTTGCGGAAACGGATCGCCACGATGCCGGCCACGATTAGCAGCAAGCCAAAGATGTAGCGGCCAACGCCTCCTTCCTTGCTTTTCTGGGGGGCGGTCTTAGCTGGCGACTCGGCGCTCTGGGCCGTTTTCACCGCCTTCGCGGCGCTTTCCTGGGGTGCGGCCGGAGTCGGCGCCCCGCTGTTCTGGGCCGTTTTCCCCGAGCTTTCCCGAAGCTTGGTATTTTCGTCCATGATAATGGCGTAATCGCGCATCAATTCCGACCAGCCTTCGGTGTAGGTGAACCCGCCCGGATTGGCGTGGAACAGGCCCTTGTAGAGCTTGATCACGTCGTGTTCCCACATGTCTGCGTAAACGCGCTCAACGTGTGACGGGTTGTTTCCCTTGGCCCAGAACAACTGGAAGAATCCGCCCGCGGCGTCTTTCTCCGGCTTGGGCGGAGCCGGACGATTGGTCTTCTGGCCGGGCAACAAGCCGTCTTTATGCAAGGCCTCGACAACTTTCTTGGCTTCCTGCTCGACCTTGAGGCCGGTGATCGTACCCTTGTCCGCGGCAGTGAGATAACTCTCGGCAAAGCTCGGCGAATGGCAATTCGCGCAGGTTTGCTGCCAGGCATCCTTCCGTTGCTGGAACCAGGGATGATTCAGATTGTCGGCGATCGCGGGCGTCGGATTGAAAGCCCAGCGTACCTTGCGCACCAGATTGTGGGAATACTCGCCCTCGAACTCGAAGTGACAAGTCTGGCAAGTCGGCGCCGTATAACCGCCTTTGGTGATGGCGTCCTTCAGTGGAACCTCGAAATTCCATTTTTCCTTGCCCTGGGTCAGATAGACCGTCCCATGCTTCGAGAGCAGATAGTTTTCCCATTCGTTGTGATCCACGCCGTTGTGGCAGGTCGAACAGGCTTCCGGCTGGCGCGCCTCGGCTGCGGAAAAGGTGTGGCGCGTATGGCAGCCGTCGCATTTGTTCTGCTGGTAATGGCACATATCGCAGCCCTGAGCGATCTCTCGCTCCGCCATTCCCGCCCAAATCGCGGTCTCCACGTTCGCCTTCCAATCCATTGCATGGGATGGATGGCCTTTGGGCCACTGGCCTTGCGGCCACTCCTGGTTCTTCTCGGCCTCTGCCTCGGCGAATTCGGTCGTGTGGCACGTCCCGCACTTGGCCCGATCCGGCATCACCAGATCCTTGTCGTGCTGGATCGATTTGGCGCCAACGCTTCTGTGACAGTCGATACAGCCCACGTCCTGAAGCTGTTCGCCTTCTTTGAGCAGCCCTTGCTTGACCAGTTGCCGTTCGACCTCGGCGAGCTTTTCCTTTTTGTAGAAGCGCGGATCCTGCCCATTGACCATCTCGCGAATCTTGTCCAGGTTCGCATGGCCGCTATTCTGCCAGGCATGGAATGCGCCCGGCGTCACGGCCTGGTGGCAGGTCACGCATTGCTCTCGCGTAACCTCGCCGGTCACGGTCGTGGGCGGTTTATAGAAATCTTTCGGATTCCAATATTTCTGGATGGGGATAGGCTCCCACAATCCTCCGAATTTCCCTTTTCCGGGATGATCCTGATAGTATTTTTCTTTAAGCTGTTGAAAGCCGATGTCGTCTGGCTTCGCGTAGGCTACTGCGGCAAGCGCCTGCGCGATCAGCAAGAACAGCGCGCCTTTTAAAATCTTTATTGGCATCTTCACTCCTCCGATTAGGGCGCCGTCCGTAACGGTCGCCCACCATGTAGTATCGAATCAGAACTAAGTCTCGTCAAACGATTTATTGAGGCTCGCCTGCATGATTACCCCAGCAACCGCCAGACACGCCCAAGGACTGCTCGACTTCATCGATGCCAGCCCCAGCCCGTGGCATGCCGTCGCCACGATGGAGAAACGACTGCTGGAAAAAGGCTTCACACGCCTGGAAGAAAGCCAAGCCTGGCGTTTGCGTCCGCCGGGAAGGCACTACGTCATCCGCGGAGGATCTTCGCTGATCGCCTTTATCGTCGGCTCGCGGCCCTTGGCCGAAAGCGGCTTCCGCATCGTCGGCGCTCACACCGACTCGCCCGGCTTGCGCCTCAAACCGAAGGCCCCGTACCAAACGGAAACCATGATGCGGCTCGCCGTCGAGGTTTACGGCGGGCCGATCCTCGCGACCTTCAGCGACCGCGATCTAAGTCTTGCGGGCCGAATCTGCGTCAGAAGCGACGCGGCTCTCTACAGTCGGCTGATTCGTTTCGAACAGCCTCTGGTCCGCCTGGCCAACCTGGCGATCCATATGAACCGCTCCGTCAACGAAGACGGACTGAAGCTGAATAAGCAAAACGAGTTGCCCTTGCTGCTCAGCGGCCTTTGCGACGCCGAATCGCCGGAACAGAAGTTTCTCCGCCTCGTGGCGGACAAGGCCGAATGCCGCCCGAGCGACATCCTGAGCTGGGATTTGAACGTCTACGACACCCAGAAAGGTTCCTTTTGGGGGCCGGAACTCGAGTTCGTCGCCGACAGCCAGCTCGACAATCTCAGCTCCTGCTACGCCGGGCTGGCGGCGCTTCTGGAGACCGAAGCGCCGGAAAACACCTGTGCAGGCGCCTTTTTCGATCACGAGGAAATCGGCAGCGAAAGCCGCCAGGGCGCCATGGGCAGCTTTATTTCGGATGTTCTGGAACGGGTAGCCTACGCAAGCGATACGGATGCGCCCGGCTACAAGCAAGCCCTGGCCTTGAGCTTCATGATCAGCGCCGACGCCGCTCACGCCTATCATCCCAATTTCCCCAACGCTTACGAACCGCTCCACCGCATCGCGGTCAACCGGGGTCCCGCGATCAAGGTCAATGCGAACCAGCGCTACGCCACGGACAGCCTGAGCGAAGCCCGGTTCATCGAGCTTTGCCGGCAAGCCGGCGTGCCCTATCAGAAATACGCCCACAGGACCGATCTGGCCTGCGGCTCCACGATCGGGCCCATGACCGCCGCCCGGCTCGGCATCCCTACCGTCGATGTGGGTTGCCCTTTATGGGCAATGCACAGCGTTCGCGAGAGCGCGGGCGTTCTCGATCAGACTTACTTGCTGAACGTGTTGAAAAAATTCTTTGCCGAGCCCGCGACGCGCTTGGCATGACGCCCCGAGCCGGTTTATCCGCCGGTTGCTTTCGCCCGCTCCCAAAGAACAACACGAGGGCTCAGGTTTTTGCATGCCGAGCCGATACCACTCTTGTCGCCCTGGATTTCCGCCCGGCCAATCCGTGCAATGCCGGCGTTTTTTCCCGCAAGAGGAGCGTTTAACATGCGAGTTGCGTCATTTTCCGTCGGCATGAATGCCTATCACGAATCGTTACAGGTATCGGCCCGCCGCGAATCTCTCGAGCTTCGGACCGGCCAGCGGACCGATGGCTCCCGTGGCCCCGCCCTGCCGGCGCCGGAAACGGACCGGCTATCGCTCACGTCTGAGGCCGAGGCGGCCGGGGACGCCGCTAAAGCCGACGGGCCCGAAGAAACCCGGCTCAGCCCCAACGACCGTCTGGCCGCCGATATCATTCGCCGCCTGCTGAAAGCGTTGACCGGCCGCGATGTGGCCATGCCGTCTCCGGAGGAGTTGTACGAAACGCTCGACGGAGCGAAGGAGCTATCGGCGGAAATCAAGGACCTGCCGCCCCAGGCAGGCCGGATTCCCCGGCAAGAAACCGCCGGTTTTGGCCTGATTTACGATTACGCTGCCTCCCAGTACGAACAGGAATCGATGTCTTTTTCCGCGGAAGGCGTCATTCGAACCAAGGACGGCCAGGAATTCCGGTTTTCCGCACAGATCAACATGACGCGCGAATTCTACATGGAACACCGCGAAAGCTTGCGCTTGGGAGAGGCCGCCAAGATCGACCCCCTGGTTCTGAACTTCGACGGAACCGGCGCGGAATTGGAGGAAACCCGCTTCGAATTCGATCTGGACGCCGACGGCTCCAGCGAACAAATTGCCCGGCTCGGAGCCGGCAGCGGTTTCCTGGCCCTGGATAGAAACGAAGACGGCGCCGTGAATAACGGCAGGGAGCTGTTCGGTCCGACTACCGGCAACGGATTTGCCGAATTGTCGGCTTACGACGACGACCGCAACGGTTTTATCGACGAAGACGATGCGATCTATGACAAACTGCGCATCTGGCTGCGGGACGGTTCCGGAGCGCAGAAGCTCGTTGGCCTGGGGCAGATGGGTGTCGGCGCAATTTACCTGGGCCACCTGAGCAGTCCGTTTCGATCGACGGACAGCCTCAACAACCCTCTCGGCGAGGTGACCTCCACCGGCCTGTTCTTCCGTGAAGACGGCAGCCCGGGGACGGTTCAACAGATCGATTACATCGTTTGAACCTAGAAACGGCAGTTGGACGCGCCCGAGTGTGCGGCGGACGGGTCGGATGGCAAGGCGCGACGCCGCTGCGGGGCAGTCTCCCGCAAGAAGGAGCAACGCCGCCAGGCGGCCCGTCGACCGTGCAATCGGGTGCGTAGCGGCCTCACCCAAAAGGTGAAGCGGATAAATGCGATAACCGTCAAGACTCAAAGGGCTTTTCCGGTGTAGCGAAGCGGTCAACTGCCGTTTCTAGGTTGAAGCCTCACCTTGCCTGGAGGGCCGGATGATCGGCCACGGGGCGGTCGAGGTAGTAGCCTTGAGCCAGGGTGACGCCAAGACTGCGGACCATTTCCAGCGTCGCGGCATCTTCGACGTATTCGGCGACCGTGGTTTTTTGCAGCCCGCGCGCCACATCGACCATCGCTTTGACAAAAACCTGGTTATCGCGATTGTTCGGCAAATCGCGGATAAACAATCCGTCGATCTTGAGCACTTCGACGCCTAAATATTTGAGATAGCCGAAGGTCGAAAAACCGCTGCCGAAATCGTCCAGACAAACCCGGCAGCCGGCCTGATGTATGGCCTCGATGAACCGTTGCGCATCCTGGATGTCCGACACTGCCGCCGTTTCCGTCAGCTCGATGATGAGCCTCGAGGGATCGACGCCGTTCTGCTTCAGTTGGTTGCGAATGAAGTGAGGCAGGGAGGGGTCGTCGAACGTACGGCCAGAGATATTGATGGCGAGCGGCGGAATGGACGGATTCCGCGCCAGAAGCTCGATGCTGTGCGTCAATACCCAGCGGTCGATTTCCGTGATTTGCCCGCTCTTTTCGGCGATGGAGATAAATTGTCCGGGCATGATGAGGCCGATCGGATCCCGCATCCGGAGCAAGACTTCCAAATGACTCAGCTCTCCGTCGGCGACAGAGTAAATCCCTTGATAATGAAGTTCGAACAGGTCTCTCTGGAGCGCCTCCGCGATGCGCCGGTTCCACGACAGGCGCTGCATCATGGCTTCCGAACTGTCGCGCGTCGGATCGTAGATCGCCCAGGTGTTCTTGCCTTGTCCCTTGGCCTGATACATCGCGGCGTCGGCATGCGCGACCAGATCCTCCGCGTTTCCCCCATGATCGGGGAAGATCGCCACGCCCACGCTTCCCGTCACGCGCATATTGGTGCCGCGGAACCGGAACGGGATTGCCGAAATCGCATTCGCGATGCGTCCCGGCAGAGCTTCGAGATCGCTGCTGGGGGTTATCGTGCTCAGAATGGCGAACTCGTCGCCGCCGAGCCGGGCAAAGGTTTCCTCGTGGCGAACCAGGGTGGATATTTCGCCGGCGATGCGCACGAGCACCGTATCGCCGGCCTTGTGGCCGAAGGTGTCGTTGATGTACTTGAATTCGTCCAGGTCGAAATAGATGAGGCAGAACTTGCTGCCGGCACGTATCGACGTGGCGATCAGGCGCTCCAGCTGATCCTGGAAGCGGTGGCGGTTGAACAGGCCGGTCAAAGGATCGCGCTCGGCCAGATAGAGGAGTTGCTGAGCGGTTTGACGTTCGTAGGTGATGTCCTCGTAAATCCATAAGCGGCCGATGGTCCGTCCGTCGTCGTCGGTCACCGGATAGGAGATTTGCGTCAGAACCCTGCCGTCGTACAGATCGAGCTCGAACCGCTCGCTGATCTCGTGAGTGTCGAGCACCTGCAACACGTGTTTGGATGCATGATCCGGCCGGGCGAAGCGATGCGTCGAATGCTCCAGGACATCGCGGATCGTGCGCCCCACAAGCGAAAAATCCTCGTCTATCGCCCACATGCGGAGAAAAGCGGGGTTGACGTACTCGATAAAACCTCCCCGGTCCTCGAACAAAATGCCGATGCTCATGGCCGACAGCAATGCCCCCATCCGCCGCTGCTCCTGCTGCGCGAGCCTCGCCAGTTCGCGCTGCCGATTCTCGGAGACCCGCAATCGCTCCAGCAACCGCCGCAACCGCTGCTCCGTATGCTTGCGGTGGGTAATATCGAGCCATAGCGCAAAGAATCCCGATACGACGCCGTTCTCATCCGTTCGCGGTAAATACTGGACATCCAGCCACCGCTGCGCTCCTTTTCGATCATCGGCGAGCAACTCAAAGCGGGCCGCCTTGCCGGACAAGACGGCAAGAGCATGCGGCTTCGCCTGCTCGTAAATGTCCGGCGCCATGAGTTCGGACATACCCTTGCCGACGATCTCGTCGCGGGATTTTTGAAACCAATCCTCATAACCTCGGTTCACCAAAACATAGCGCTGCTCGCGATCGATCAACGATATAGAGGCGGGTATGGAATCCACGGCCAATTGGATCAGTTCCTTGGCATGTCTCAGTTCCTCCTGGACCTGTTTTCTGGGAGTGATGTCCTGAGCGATGCCGATACCGGCGACAGCGCGGCCGCTGGCGTCGAATTCGAGCTCGGCCCTTTCCCGCACCCACGTCACCCGGTCCGAAACCACGATTCGATGCTCGATGTCGTAAGGCTCGCCGCGCAAGGCGGCCTGCCAGGAACTCTCGACAAACTCGCGGTCTTCGGGATGAACCGATCTCAAAAAATCTTCGAGCGTGAGAGGAGCGGCTTCGGGAATGCCAAAGATCCGGTAAGTTTCGGGAGACCAGCGGAGCACATTGGTCTGTATGTCCAAACGCCAACTGCCGATATGGGCGACCGACTGAGCGCGCCGCAAATCAGCCTCGCTTTCCCGCAGCCCCTGCTCAATGAGTTTTCTTTCGTCGATTTCTTTCTGAAGGTTCCGGTTGGCCGCTTCGAGCGAAGCCGTGCTCTCCTGCACGCGGCGAGCGAGACTGGCGTTGAGCTCTACTGCCTCGGCGCGCGCGGCTTCCTCGTATTTCCGCGCGGCAACGTTTGCCGATCGGGTAATGCCCGCCAGGGCCAGCGCCAGCGTGAAGGCGCACAGCGCTCTGAGGGCATGAACGGGGATACCCGCGATGTCGAGAAACGAACCGGCGGTAGGCAACCAATCGGGAAAGGCGCCGTCGCCCTCGATCAACAATCCGGCGAGAATGGCGTAAGCGATCAGTGTCCCCGAGGCGACGCAATAGTAGGATTTGATCTCGGGGAAAACCGCCTCCCCGCACACGCGACCGCGCTTCACCGCCAGGGATGCGCCGCTCATCAAGCCTCCGGTGAGCCCGAAAAAAAGGCGCCCGCCGGCGCTCAACCCACGACTGGCGTCATCGGCGATCCACGTCAATGCGAGCAGGCCGGCGAACAAGGGAAGATAAATCCAGGCGCCGAACCATGACCGCCAAGCCGCTTGCGGCTCGTCGCGGGACGCTGCATGGATCATGGCCAGGCGACGCCCGAACTCGAACAGCGCCAGATACGAACACGCCAGCATGAACGCACTCGACCAGCGCAAGCCCGCGCCGCCCGCTCCGTTAAGCAAGGCCCAGGCATCCATCCATTCCTTGATGCCGTGAAACAAACCAAACAGGCCCAACAGCCAAAGCTCCGAAGCGAAAGGAAGCATTCGATCGCTTCGGGGTTGCAAAAAAACGGCCGTCGCCAGAATCAGGAAGGAAAAACCATAAAAAACATAAAGTTCCACGAGGCGGAGGGAGGAAATATAAGCTAGCTCTGCCATTGGGGTGTTTATTGTTGTTATCGGGCAACGGCGACATGATACGTAAGACCGGCGGATGGAAGAAAGCAAAAGCTGTCACAGACGGACAAACGAATTCATGTTCCGCGGCCTCAAGGGATCAGCCGGATGCTTTTTCCGCCTCCGAAACGAACTGTTCCTTGGCCTCTTCGATTTTGTCGAGAACCTGCTCCGGAGCGACATCCTGCTTGAGCTCGGAGAGTTCGGGATAGTTCGAAATATCGACCCCCATGCGTTCAGCCATCGCGCTGACCAGGGCGATGATCCGGGTCACCTCGTGCTCGGCCAACAAGCTGATCTGGAGATTCAAGTCTGCGCGGCGGTCGGCTTGAACCTGCATCCGGTTCTGGGTAATCAGGACGAATGTGGAAAGAAAGATCGCCTCTACCGAAGCGAACATCGCCAGAACCACGAACGTGGGGTCGAATACCGGAAGGCCGGTGAGTCCGAGATTGACCAAAATCCAAAGGCCAAACCCGATCAAATGGATATAAACGAAAAGCATACTCCCCGTAAATCCGGTAATCCTGTCGGCAATCCGATCTTGCAGTCCTCTTTTTTGCTCCTCCTGCTGACGTTTGGCCAATAAGGCCTCGATATTGCGTTCCACCACGCGCGCCATATCGGGGGAACGCGGCCGGCTCGGTGAATCGGTGCCGATATCCATCTAGGGGTAACTCGCGGAACTTGGGCGTGCACACGCACGAACACCCATGAGACCGGCGCCATCGGAAGGGAGTTCCGGCCGAGCCGATGGACGGCGGCCCCTGTTTTTTAAACATCGAGTTCGACGATCTCGCCTCGCAACTCTCCGTCCGCCAGCACCAGCCGTCCGATCGAAACCGGCAATTTAAACCGCCTGGGTCCCGCGCTGCCCGGATTCAGATAGAAAACCCCATCCGCCTTTCCGATCTTCGCCTGGTGGGAATGCCCTGAGACAACGGCGTCAAATCCGGCGGCCGCGGGATTCAGATCCAGCTCGTTCAAGTTGTGCAAGAGATAAATACGGCAGCCATCGATTCGAACGACTTCCCGCCCGGGAAGCGGCTCCGCCCACGCGCCTTTGTCCACATTTCCCCGAACGGCGACGACCGGCGCGATGCGGCGCAATGCCTCGAGCACTTCGGGACGACCGATGTCGCCGGCATGCAAAATCGAATCGGAACCTCTCAGCGCGGCGAGCGCTTCCGGCCGCATCAAGCCATGAGTATCCGAAATAACGCCGATGTAACGCATGTGATTTCCGAAGGGTTCGCCGTTTGGGACTCGACCGGCCACGTTTTTCTCCTGCCGACATCTTCATTCTATCGACGTGCGACGATCTCGGGACCGTTCCCGCCTATGGTGCATCCGTCCGTTAGCTGGTACTTTGGAAGGATGGAACGCGCGTCAGAGAGACAGCGGACCAGTGTCGACAACTTAAACGGTTCATCGTTAAGGAGGAGATCATTATGAAAACAACATTGAAATACATTGCCGCCGCATTGTTGATTTCTCCGATCTGTTCGACCGGCTTTGCCGAAGAGCAACAGGCTCAGCCGTCTCCCGGCCGGCACCAAATGGGCGGCATGGGCGGAATGATGGGAAACATGACCGAGGAACAGCGAGAGCAGCACATTCGGCAAGCGCAGGAGCACATGCTGAAAATGCACGAACTCAGTAACCAGATTTTGGCCGCCAAGGACGACAAGGAACGGGAGCGCCTGAAGGAAGAGCAGCGGAAGCTCATGCGCGAACACCACAAGCAGCACCAGGAGATGATGCAGCAGCGCATGCAACAGATGCGGCAGCACGGCGGCCAAGGCGGCCAACAGATGCAGCACGAACACGGAACGCCCGCGCCGTAACGAGCGCCTGAGGAGGAAGGTCGCGACTAAAGCGACGTTTGCGATTGGAAGGTCGCGACTAAAGCGACGTTTGCGATTGGAAGGTCGCGACTAAAGCGACGTTTGCGATTGGAAGGTCGCGACTAAAGCGACGTTTGCGATTGGAAGGGGCCGACTAAAGGCCCGTTTGCAATTGATAGGCCGCTTGCCCCTTGCCGAGAAAGGGGCGAGCGGCCGGCACCTTACGCCCGGCCGCGCGAATCAACCGCTTCGGTCGAGCGTGCAGCACATGACGTAATCGTCGTAATAGTAGCCATCGCCGCCTTCACTGACTTCGGCACGGACGATGACGAAGCCGGCGCGGAGATAGGCCCGGACCGCCTTATCGTTTCGCCTGAACACGTAAAGATAAATCTCCCGAACCCTCAGTCGCGCGGCGACGGCCTTGACGTGCGCCAGCGCGAACGCGCCGTATCCCTGTCCGTGATGTTCCGGCAAGAGGTAAAGCTTGCAAAGACGGATACGGCTCTGCTCCGGCTGGTGGTGATAGGCAAGGAAACCGATCGGCTTGCCGTGAAGCTCGATTCGCTCGTAAACGATGCCGCGCTCCATTTCCCCGCGTATCGCTTCGGGCCGGTACATGCGATTCCAGAAATGCTCGATCTCGTCCCGAGTCAGCACGTCCGGATAATAATGGCGCCGCCATATGTCCAAGGCCATTTCCGCGATGGCTTCGGCATCCTCGGGTCCGGCGGAGACGAGGCGCAACATGGCCGGCTGACGGCCTATCCGGCCGTTCGATACTTGAGATGACTGCCGCAACCCGCGCGGCAGTCGCTGGCTCCGAAGCGCGCCACCACGATGCGGCCGGCGGTGAGACGATTGATTTCGCACTCCGCCACATCGAACCGTAGCACTTCGACAACCTCCACGCCGGAAGCGGCCAGCAAGTAGTCGATATGCCAGCGCAGGCGCTTGCTCCTGGCCAAATGCCGCGCGATTCTCGCTTCCGGATGGCGTTTGGCGCTCCCGGTATAGACGTAACTTCCGGCCGGAAAATCGAAGATGCCGAGTTGCCCTATCCGGATTTGCCGGCTTTCGGGAACGCGAATCAGCAATTGATAAGTCGAAAGCGCCATGCCGGTCAGGCGGGATTGTCGCTCGGGATAAAGAAACACTCGACCTCGAAGGCATCCCGCACCCTTTCCATCAAGGCTTGAACTCCGAAACGCTCGGTGGCGTTGTGGCCGCCCGCATACAGATGTATCCCGGCCTCCCGCGCCTCGTGCCAGTCATGCTCGCTCATCTCGCCGGTGATGTAGGCATCGAGCCCGTCCTGCAAGGCCAGCGGCCAATCCCGATTAGCGCCGCCCGTAATAATCCCTGCCGAACGAACGGTCGCTCTTTCGTCCGGCGTTGCGAGCAGCACCGGATGATCGAGCACCGCGCTCAATCGTTCTCGCAATGCGGCGGCGCTCAGCGGATCGGCAAAAACGCCCTTGATGCCGGTCGGGCAGCGCTGGTAATCGCCGAACGGTTGCCGGTCGACCAGCCCTATGGCTCGCCCGAGGCTGGCGGCATTGCCCACCGTCGGATGGGCATCCAGCGGGAGATGATAGGCGAACAGACTGATCCGGTTGCGCACCAGCGGAAATACGCGTCGGGCAAAAGGGCCGGTGAGGGTTTTCGGGCCATGGAACTTCCAGAAGAGTCCGTGGTGCACGATCAGCGCCTCCGCGTTTCGTTCCACCGCCACGGCTGCCGAGTCCGCGGTGGCCGAAACGGCAAAAGCAATCCGCTCGATCCGCTCGCTCCCTTCGATTTGCAGTCCGTTGGGTCCGTAATCCGCGAAGTCCTGCGGCTTTAAAAGTTCTTTCAAAAAGGCGTCCAAATCGTCTCGCATCAACATGATCGCTTCCTCATCTTTGACCGGTCCCGCCGAATGACCGTTTCCGCAAACCTCCGCACCAAGGGCAGGCCATGAGCGCCATGATAGCGCGAGGCGCCCCCATGCCCTCAAACGAACGGCGACAACGCATTTTCCGACGGAATGCCGATCGGATGGTTTTCACGGCTCTGGACGTAAAGTCGGAAGATCGTTAGATTGCATCATTTCTTTCTCATTGATGTAACAGCATGATGACTCGAAGAGACTTATTGGCGCGTTTGCTGACTTTGGCGGCATGGGGGGCGTTGAGCCCGGCGGCGCTTTACGCGCCTCTCGCGGAAGCTAAAGGCAAGGCCGGAGCCAAACCCTTCAACAAGGCATGGCTTATCGAGGAAGCCAAGCGGATTTCCCAGAAACCCTTCGATCCGCCGGAAGAAAAACTGCCGGCCTGGATCGCGGATCTCGATTGGGACGGCTACCAGTCGATCCGCTTCAAAAAAGAGCACGCGATTTGGGGCAAGGAAAACCTGCCGTTCCAGGTTCGGCTTTTCCACCTGGGCTTGTTCTTCAAGCACCCGGTCGAAATCTACGAGGTCGTGCACGGCTTGGCCGAGCCCATTGCGTATTCGACCGATCTGTTCCAGTTCGGGTCGAAACTCGAAGTGCCCGGAAGAACCGGCAACATCGGCTTTGCCGGCTTCCGCGTCAATGCGGAACCGGATTTCGACCGCGACATGTTCGCCTTCCTCGGCGCGAGCTATTTCCGCGCCGTCGGCGGCAGCAAACAGTACGGCCTGTCGGCGCGCGGGCTGGCGGTCGACACGGGACTGCCGCGCCCCGAGGAATTTCCCGAATTTCGCCGCTTCTGGCTGGAGCGGCCCTCGCCCAAGTCGGAGTTCGTGATCATCCACGCGCTGCTGGACAGCCCGAGCGTTAGCGGCGCGTACACGTTCCAGGTGAATCCGGGCGATACGACGGTCATGGAGATCGAGGCGCATCTGTTCCCGCGGAAACCGATCGAGCGGATCGGCGTGGCGCCGCTGACCTCGATGTACCAGTACGGCGAGAACGACCGCCGCATGTCCGACGACTTCCGACCGGAAATCCACGATACCGACGGGCTCGCCATGTGGACCGGCGCCGACGAATGGATTTGGCGCCCCCTGGTCAACAGCCCCGTGGTGCGCGCCAACTCGTTCATGGACGTTAATCCCAAGGGGTTCGGTCTGTTGCAGCGGGATCGCAACTTCGACCATTATCTGGATGACGGCGCCAACTATCACCTGCGCCCGTGCGCCTGGGTGGAGCCGATCGACGGATGGGGCCGGGGCGCCGTGCAACTGGTCGAGATTCCGACGCCGGACGAGACCTTCGACAACATCGTCGTCTTCTGGAACCCCGAGGAACCCTTCCAGCCGGGCCAGGAGCGGGTATTCAAATACCGGCTGCACTGGGGCGAACCGCCGGTCGGCTCCAGCGCGGCCAAGGTGGTCGCAACCCGTATCGGAGCGGGCGGCATTCCCGGACAAAAGAACCGGGTTCCATCGCGCAAGTTTGTCATCGACTTCGAGGGCGGCCGTTTGAACGGACTGCCGGAAACGGCGAAAGTGGAACCGGTCATAACCGTCTCTCGCGGGCAAATCAAAGAACCGGCCGCACGTCCGTTAAAGGGAACCAGTGCCTGGCGCTGCAATTTCGATCTGATCGCCGAAGGCAGCGAGCCGATCGATTTGCGCTGCTATCTACGGGACGAGTTGGGCGCGCTGACCGAAACGTGGCTTTATCAATGGACGCCGCCGGCATAAAAGCCCGCGGTTCACGGTACGCGCCGAAAACGATCCGGTCCAGTCAAACTCCGCGGCACCGCTCCGGGCGCCTGAGAACAAATTTCAGGCGCTCCCGCCGCATGCATGGAAGCTTCCGGCAGCTTCAGGCACCGGGATTATTAGCATATTAGTAGAAGTACCTATGGCATTTCACACACATTATTTCCATACTGACTAAAGTGAATTTGCAGATGCTACTGATGCCGTTTATTCCGCCTATTCTTTCGCGGATGCCAAATCGCAAGGATGAAAGGACTACCATTTTCAGGATTATGCTGGATGCTTTGGACGGCATGCGTTTCGATGCTCGCCGTCTTCTTGCTTCAGATGATCGACAACGCGGGACTGTTACGTATCGATCGGCTTCTGAACTTCGTCGGCCCGCTTTCGCTCATCGCGTTGCTTGCCATTCTCGGCAAGCGCCTCGCCCAAACCACTAGAACGTCCGCCGGCTTCCGGGAGAATCCCCGGACGGTTCTGGACCTGTCGCCCGCCGCCATCTGCGTGACCGAATCCACGAGCGGCCGTTGCGTGTACGCCAACCGCGCCGCCCGCGAACTGCTGGGCTACGCCCGCGGCGAGCCCCCCCAGATCGATGTCGAAGCCGCGATCGAAGAAGACGGTTCCGCCCAGCGGCTGTGCCAGGAAGCATTCGCGTCCGGCGGTACGGCGCGAAGCGTGCTGAAGGTTAAACGCAAGGACGGAAGCTTTCTGACCGCCGACGTCGGCGTCCGGCTGACCGATGACGGAACGTTTGTGTGGTCCTTCGCCGACATCACGGAATGGAAAAACACCGAGGAGGCGCTCCGGAACGAAGTCAAGTTCGCCGACGACCTGATAAAGAGCCTGCCCGGCATCTTCTATCTGGCGGACAAAAACGGCCGGTTCCTGCGCTGGAACGCCAATTTCGAGGAGATGTCCGGTTATTCGCCGGAAGAGCTGAAACGCGCGCACCCGATGGATTTCGTTCCCGAGGACGACAGGCACGCGTTAGGTGGGGACGATCTCGTCGAAACGTTCACTTCGGGCCTCTCCCTCGCCGAATCGTATTTCCTGACCAAAGACCAGCAGCGAATTCCGTTTTTCTTCACCCGCGCAAAAGCCAAGCTAGGGCAGAACGACTGCCTGCTCGGCATCGGCCTCGACATCACGTCGCGCAAAACCGCCGAGGAACAGATTTATTACCTGGCGCACTACGACGCGCTGACCGATCTGCCGAACAGAGTTCTATTCAACGACAGAATCAGCCGCACTCTCTCCTTCGCCAGCCGGTACGGCCAGCAGTTCGCGGTTCTGTTCATCGACTTGGATTCTTTCAAGGATGTCAACGATATCTATGGACATCACACGGGGGATGTCGTCCTCCAGAAAGCCGCGCGCCGAATCTCCGAATCCCTGCGCGAGAGCGATACGGTTGCCCGCATCGGCGGAGACGAATTTCTGGTGCTGCTTCCGGGAATTTCCGGAATCGAGGAAGCCTGCGTCGTCGCGGAGAAAATCCTGATCGCGATCGCGCGTCCGATCGAGGCGGACGGTTCGGAAATCACCGTCTCCGCGAGCATCGGCATCGCCGCTTTCCCGGTCCATGGCAGCGACAACCATAGCCTGGTCAAAGCGGCCGACGAGGCGATGTACCACGCCAAGCGAACCGGCAAGAACCGTTACCAGATCAAGAAAGACACCATCCCGCCGGGCGACTCGGCAACCAAGCACTACCGGCATTTTTAAGGTCCCCCGCGTCCTTATCGCAAATCGTTTCCATTCGGCCGCTCGCGCGAGGACGGTTTCCGCAAGGCGACTACACTTTCTACGTCGCCGATCCCCGGACCACCGAACGTCTTATGTCCCGAGGATCTGCGCTTCATGCGCGGAGACGCATCCCCACAGGCCGACCATCCGGCGAATAACAACAACAATGCGCAAACGCCGAAATCATCACGACAGGTTAAACCGATGACAGCCCAATCGCTCGTTAAAGAAGTAAAGACGCTCGTGTCCCTGCCCGAGGTGACTTTAAGATTGACGCAACTCCTGGAATCTCCCGATTCGACCAACAGCGTCATCGGCGAAGTCATTGTCAACGATCCGGCCCTGACCGCGAGGCTGTTGCGACTGGCGAACAGCGCGTTTGCCGGCGCGCCGCAAAAAATCGAAACGGTTTCCCAGGCGATCTCCCGGCTCGGCCGGGGCGCCGTGCGGGACCTGGTGCTGACGACGTCCGTGGCGAGCACGTTCCGGGGAATTCCGCCACAACTGGTGGACATGGAACGTTTTTGGCTCAACAGCATCGCCTGCGGCGTCATTACGCGCTCGTTGGCGTTCCGCTGCCGGATCTTCGAAAACGAACCCCTGTTCGTGGCCGGACTGCTGCACAAGGTGGGCCGGCTGGTTTTCTACTCCTGCCGTCCGGATCAGTACCGGCACGTTCTGGAAGTCGGCGGACACGGCGAGGACGCCATCAACGAGGCGGAACGGCGGGTTTTCGGATTCACTCATGCCGAACTCGGAGCCGAACTGCTGAAGAACTGGAAATTGCCGGACCGTTTGCAAATGGCCGTGGCGCATCATTTGACGCCCAAGACGGCGCCGCCGGATCACCGGAACAATGCCGCGCTCATTCATGTGGCCAGCGCCCTAGCCACCTACATCGAACCCAGCGTCAATCCGGACGACATGATGAGCGCCGAGAAAACGGGCGTCGACAAAGGCGCCTGGGATCTGCTCGGACTGTCCTTGGAAACGATTCCCGGCATCCTTCAGGATGCCTGGGTCCAGGCTTTCGAGGTCTTCGAAATCATCAAGCCGAGTTTCGCCGTCATCTACTGACCGCTCGCCGAAACCACGGTGTTTCGCGAATGTACCGGCCGTTCCGCTCCGCGATTGCGGAACGGCGCGCAATGCCGGACCATAAAGGCGGGCGTGGACAATCCTTCCGGCATCCCATGAACTCCGAACGCGGCTCTTCAAACCCGATGTCACATATTAAAGGCGTTCTGTTCGATCTCGACGGCGTGCTGTGCGTCGGCTCCCGTACCGTCGAAGGCGCTCCCGAAGCGGTCAGGCGCATCCGCGCCGCGGGTTATCCGCTTCGTGTCGTCACCAACACCAGCACTCAGTCGCTGGCCTCGCTGCACGGCAGGCTGGCGAAGCTCGGGTTCGACATCGAGGGCGCCGAAATCCTGAGCGCTCCGCAGGCGGTCCTGCGCTATCTGAAACGGCACGGGTCTCCGCCTTGCGCCCTGCTGCTGGCCGAAGACGTCAAGCGCGACTTCGCCGATATCGCCGAGACCGATATCGAGCAAGCCGACTCTATCGTCATCGGCGACATCGGCGAAGCCTGGTCTTACAGCTTGCTCAACCGGGCATTCAACCGGCTGATTCAGGGCGCCAGGCTCATTGCCGTCCATAAAAACCGGTTCTGGCAAACCGAAACGGGACTGAACATGGATATCGGCGGGTTCGTCGCGGCGCTGGAATATTGCAGCGGCGTCGAGGCCACGGTGATGGGAAAGCCGTCTCCGGATTTCTTCCGGATCGCCTTGCAGGATATGGGCCTAACGGCGGAAGAGGCAGCCATCGTCGGCGACGACATCGATGCCGATGTCGGCGGCGGCCAAAAGGCCGGACTGACCGGCATTCTGGTCAAAACCGGCAAGTACCGGGAGCGCTATGCGGACGCCTCATCGATCCGGCCCGACGGGATCATCGATTCCGTGAGCGAATTGCCGGCGCTGCTGGGCCTTTAAACCTAGAAACGGCGGTTGACCGCTTCGATGGAGTAAAAAAGCCCTATGAATTCCGACCGTTATGCCTTCTACCGATTTCACCGCTCGGGTGAAGCCGCTACGCGCCCGATGGCACGGCGGGCGGGCCGTCTGGCGGTGTTGCTCCTTGTTGCGGGAGACTGCCCCGCGGCCTCGTCGCGCCCCTTCGACGGGGCTCAGGACAGGCTTGCCATCCGACCCGCCCGCCGCACACTCGGGCGCGTCCAACTGCCGTTTCTAGGTTAAATCCAGCGGGACGGAAGAGCCGCAATGACCGAGACCGTACACACCGGCACCCTCGCCCATGTGCGAGGCGATCCGTTTGCCCGGACAGATGCTCTCGAAATCGTCGAGCACGGCGCGCTGGCGATCGACGGTTCGGGCCGGATTGTCCTGGCGGGGGAACGCAAAACCGTGCTCGACGCTGTTCCGGAAAGCGAGATCGTCGACCATGGCGACGCCTGGCTCATACCGGGTCTGATCGATGCGCACCTGCATTTTCCGCAGTTCTATGCGACAGCGGGCTTCGGAAACGGCTTGCTGGACTGGCTGGAGAACACCGTGTTCCCGGCCGAGGCAGGCTTTGCCGACGAATTCCTTGCCAGGACGGCGGCGGAACGGTTCGTCGAGCGCCTGCTGGCCTCCGGAACGACCACGGCCATGGTGTTCGGCTCGCAGTTCTACGACGCCAACGTCGCGCTGTTCGATGCGGCCGGGCGGTCCGGCCTTCGCCTGATCGCCGGCATGACCCTGATGGACCGGAACGCGCCGTCCGTGCTGCTCCGAACGGCCGAACAGGCGGCCGATCCGGTCGAAAAGCTCATCGGATTGTGCCAGGACGCCCCACGGCTCCACTACGCCATTACGCCGCGTTTCGCGCTGTCCTGCTCGCCCGAACTGCTGGAGATGTGCGGCGCGCTGCTAAGAAGTCATCCGGCAAGCTATCTCCAAACCCACATCAACGAAACCCGCGCGGAAATCGCCGCCGTGCGCGCCGCATTTCCCCAAAGCCGCCACTACCTGGACGTTTACGACCGCTTCGGCCTGGTCACGGAGCGCACGGTGCTGGCGCACAGCCTCCATACCTCGGAAGCGGAGCTGGACCGGATGGCCGAGACTGGCTGCGCCGTGTGCCACTGCCCTACCAGCAACGGCTATCTCGGGAGCGGGCTGTTTCCGCTGCAACGACATTTACGGCACGGCATCCGGGTAGCCGTGGGCACGGATATCGGCGCCGGTACGCAGTTTTCCGTGTGGCGGGAACTATCCGAAGCTTATAAAGTTCAGCAACTACAGGGCTTTCGCCTGGATGCCGGCCAGTTGCTCTATCTCGCCACTTTAAGCGGGGCAAAGGCGCTGGGACTTGAGAACGAAGCGGGAAACTTCGAACCCGGCAAGAGCGCCGATTTTTTCGTGCTGAACTACGAGGAGGACCGATACCTCGCCGCCCGACTGGACCGATGCGACAACGCGGCGGAACGGCTCTTTTGCCTGTTGCAGCTCGCGGACGATCGGCACATACGTTCAACCTACGTTCATGGGCGGCTGGCGACGCCTTCCGGGAAACCCGTGCCCTCGGAAAATGTCACATCTCAATAACCTGCCGTAATAGGCTTGTTCGCTGCCCGCCCGGAACCAAGGACCGTAGAAGAACAGTGACGTTTTATACCGGCCATTATCCGATCTCCGCCTTCGCGGAACGAGTTTCCCGATGAACGGCAAGCCCGATCGAAGCACCCTCGGCCGGAACCGTTTCCCCGAACCGACGGCACGACCGATCCTGATCTCGCTGGTCCATTGGGGCGCGCCCGGACGAATCCGCGTCAAGGTCCGCGGACTTTATCGCTCGGACGTCATGAAAATCGCGATCGAGGAGCTTCCGGGCAAGAGCCGGCTGCTCGAAGCGGTCAGCGCCAATCCGCTGACCGGCTGCGCCCTGGTGCGGTTCAGTCCCGGCCAGCCGATCGCCCGCATCGTCGACGAGCTGGAACATTGGACCCGGTCGCTGGGGAAGCCCATGACCCTTGTCGGCGGGACGAGGGATTCCAGCGTATCCGAGAGCGACTCCTGGAAAGTTCCGAAGGCCGGACTGAAAAAGCCGCCGCTTCAGGCGGTCGAAAGCCGTAATTTCGAAACCGGAAAAGCCTTTCCAAGGCCCATCTGGCATGCCATCGGCGCTGAAGAAGCGCTAACGGCACTGGACACCGGCTGGGACGGCTTGACCGGAGAACACGCCGCGGCGCGTCTCCTTCGTCACGGGCCGAATGCGTTGGGCCGGCAAAAGCCGCGCTCGGGCTGGGCGATGTTCGCCGGGCAGTTCATGAGTCCGCCGGTTGCGCTGCTCGGCCTGTCGGCGGCGATTTCCGTCGCCACCGGGGGTGTCGCGGACGCCATAGCCATACTGAGCGTCGTCTTGATCAATGCCGGAATCGGCTATTTCACCGAGAGCGAAGCGGAAAAAATCATCGGTTCGCTGGGAAAGCTGGCCCCGTCCAAGGCGCTGGCCATTCGCGATGGCGAAAGAACGGAAATCGCGGTCGAAGCCGTGGTTCCCGGCGACATTCTGACGCTCGAACCGGGCGCCTTCGTGCCGGCGGACGCGCGACTGATCGCCAGCAGCCGGCTGACTGTCGACGAATCCGCGCTGACCGGCGAAAGCCTTCCTGCCGGCAAGCATCATACCGATCTGGCGGCGGCGGATGCGCCTTTGGCGGACCGCAAAAACATGGTCCACCGCGGCACCGTCGTCACCGGCGGCAGCGGGATGGCGGTGGCCGTGTCGACCGGCCGCCACACCGAAATCGGACTGATTCAATCGCTGGTGGGGACCGTCGCCCCTCCGGAGACGCCGCTGCAGCGCCAATTGCGCCGCATGGGCGCCCAGCTCGCGCTGTTTTCGGGCGGCATCTGCGCGGCGATGTTCGGTCTCGGTCTGCTGCGCGGTTTCGGCTGGCTGCAAATGCTGAAATCCTCGATATCCCTGGCCGTCGCCGCCGTTCCGGAAGGTCTGCCGGCGGTCGCGACCACCACCTTGGCCCTCGGCATCCGGCGCATGCAGGGCCGCCACGTCCTTGTCCGCCAACTGCCCGCCGTGGAGAGCCTCGGTTCGGTGCGGACTCTTTGCCTCGACAAAACCGGCACGCTCACCGAAAACCGGATGCGGGCCGTCAGCATCGAAATGCCCGAGGTCTCCGTCACTCGCACCGACGGCCGGCTGTCGATGAATGGCGAGCCGTTCGACCTGAACGAGCGGGAAGACCTGAAACGCCTGCTCGAAATCATATGCCTGTGCAGCGAAGTCAAGCTGGCCGAACGAGGAGACGGGTTCCAGCTCGACGGTTCTCCCACCGAGACGGCTTTGGTCGAGATCGCCTTGGATGCCGGCGAAAACGTAAGGTCCCTGCGGCTTAGGCATCCGCTCATCAAAACGGTGCATCGGGCGGAAGACCGCCCTTACATGGTTACCCTTCACGAGAACGCGGAGGGAAGACACCTGGTCGCGGTCAAGGGCAGTCCGTCGGACGTGCTCGGTTTGTGTACGCACTGGCTCCGCAACGGCGAGCACCGCGAACTCGACCCAACGCAGCGCATGGACATCATGGCGCAGAACGAACGACTGGCCGGCCGGGCCTTGCGGGTCCTCGGCGTCGCCTTCGGACACTCCGAAGATATCGGCACGGCGTCGGTCGGCCAAGACTTGGTCTGGCTGGGGCTGATCGGAATGGAGGACGCGGTCCGCGCCGGGATGGCCGAGCTCATGGCCAAATTCCACGAGGCCGGAATCAATACCGTGATGATTACCGGCGATCAGAGCGCCACAGCCTTCTCGGTCGGCAAACGCCTGGGATTGAACGGCAACAAGCCGCTCGAAATCATCGATTCCGCCAGTCTGGAAAAACTCGCCCCGGAACTGCTCGCGGGCATCGTCAACGATACGTCGGTGTTCGCGCGGGTCAGCCCGGCGCACAAGCTCCGCATCGTCCAGGCGCTGCAAAAAGCCGGTCACGTGGTGGCGATGACCGGCGACGGCATCAACGACGGTCCGGCGCTAAAAGCGGCCGACGTGGGCGTGGCGCTTGGCGGGAGGGGCACGGAGGTGGCGCGGTCCGTCGCGGACGTGGTTTTGGAAGACGACAATCTGCACACCATGATCGCCGCCGTGGAGCAGGGGCGGACGATTTACGTGAACATCCGGAAGAGCCTGCATTTCCTGCTCTCCAGCAATTTGAGCGAAGTCGAGATCATGCTGATCGGCACGGCGCTGGGCGCGGGCGAAGTGTTGAACCCGATCCAACTGCTGTGGATCAACCTGATGACCGATATCCTGCCCGCCCTCGGCCTGGCGCTCGAACCGCCCGAGCAGGACGTGCTGAAGCAGCCCCCCCGAAGCCCGAACGAGGCGATCGTCCGCCGCGCCGATGCCGTCCGGCTGATGCGCGAATCGTTGCTCCTTTCCGGCGGCGCCATGGCGGTTTACGGCTATGGCGCCGCCCGTCACGGCTTAGGACCGCAAGCGGGCGCCGGCGCCTTCATGACCATCACGCTCGGTCAATTGCTTCACGCCATCAGCTGCCGTTCCGAACGCACCCGCGTATTCGGCACGGAAAAACGGCCGCCCAACCGGTTCCTGAATGCGGCTTTGGCCGGTTCGGCCGCCCTTCAAGTCGGCGCGGCCTTTTTACCGCCCTTGCGCAAATTGCTCCGGCTCTCGCCCATCGGCGCTCTCGATTGGGTGGCGATCGCGGCCGGGGCAACGGCGCCGTTCTTGATCAACGAGGGGCTCAAGACCAACTCGCGCCGCAAGGAGTGGCGATCATGAAAAAAAGCTTTTTGTTTACTTCCGAGTCGGTGACCGAGGGACACCCGGACCGGCTGTGCGACACCATCAGCGACGCCATCGTCGACCGGTTTCTCCAGCAGGACCCTTACTCCCATATCGTGACCGAGTGCGCCCTGTCGAAAGGCATCGTGTTCGTCGCCGCCCGCTTCGCCTCGAAAGCGACCGTGGATATCCCGGATCTGGCGCGGCAGGTCGTGGGCGCGGTCGGTTATCGCAAGGAGGATTTCAACGCCGCCGAGTGCACCGTGGTCACCAGCCTGATGGCGCAGCCGCTCGATCAGCGCTACGAATGGGACGAGCGGGAATTGACCGACAAGGAACTCGACCGGATCACCGTCCGCAATCAAATCACCCAGTTCGGTTTCGCCTGCAATCAGACGGCCGAACGAATGCCGTTTCCCATTACCATGGCCAATCGCCTGGCGCGGCAACTGACCGTGGCGCGCGAAAGCAAAACCATCCCCTACTTGTCTCCCGACTGCACCACTCAAGTCGGGGTGGACTTCGAAAACGGGAACCCGAAGCGGATTCAAAGCATTACCCTGATCGCCAGCCGCCAAGGGAACAATCCGGTCGAAGCCGCCCAATTTCGCGCCGATCTCCTGAAACACGTGATCGGCCCGGCTTTTTCGAGCGAAGCGATCCGTCCGGACGACGAGACGGATATCTTCATCAATCCGCGCGGCGCTTTTCCGAAGAGCGGCCCCGCGGCGCACTCGGGCATGACCGGGCGAAAAAGCGCGAGCGACACCTACGGCGGCTATGCGCGGCATTCGGGATCGGCCCTGTCCGGCAAGGACCCCTGCCGCATCGACCGGGTCGGCGCCTACGCCGCACGCTACGCCGCCAATAACGTGGTGGCGGCGGGGCTCGCCGACGAATGCGAAATCCAGTTGAGCTACACCATCGGTCAGGCCAGGCCGGTCAGCATTCAGGCGACGACGTTCGGCACGGGCAACGTCGACGAACAGACGATCAGAAGCCGGCTCGAAGACTGTATCGATTTCCGCCTGGGAGCGATCATCCGGAAATTCGGACTCCGCTCCCTGCCTTCGCAATACAACGGGGCGTTTTACCGGATGCTGCCGGCCCATGGACACATGGGCGCCTCGTTCACCGAACTGCCCTGGGAATCCATCGACATCGCGAACCGGCTCCGCTGATCGTTGCCGGACCGGCCGAAACCCGTTCCCGCATTCGATCCGCCGGAGCGTTTTCATTTCGTAGAGGCGAATCAATTCGCCCTTACGCCGGAAATGCAAATCGAAAACACCCTAGCGTAACGCTCACGTTTTTTCGGGTAAGATGTCGAGACAGAACCGCCAACGCTCTTTTCCGACATCCAGCCCTTACGACTGTTCATGATTCGCACGGCCAACCTGGACGATTTGGACGCCCTCGTCCGGATCGAAGACCGATGTTTCGACACGGACCGCATTTCGCGGCGCAACTTCCGGTACCTTCTCACCAAGGCCAATGCGGCGACCCTCGTGGACGATCAGGACGGGGTCATTCGCGGGTATTCCATGGTGCTGTTTCATACCGGCACGTCGCTGGCGCGCCTGTATTCCTACGCGGTCGACTCGCCCTACCGCAGCCAGGGCATCGGCCGAAACCTGGTGAAGGCTTCCGAGGAATTGGCCCTGGACCGGGAATGCGTCACCTTGCGGCTCGAAGTTCGGCGCGACAACCACCCTTCGATCAAACTCTTCGAGGGCCTCGGCTACCGCTATCTGGAAAGCGTCCCCGACTACTACGAGGATCACGCCTCGGCGCTGCGCTTCGAGAAAATGCTGGCGCCTCATTTGAATCCCGAACTGGCGCGGGTGCCCTATTACCAGCAGACGCTCGATTTTACCTGCGGCCCGGCGTCCCTGATGATGGCCATGAAGGCCCTGCAATCCGATGTCGAGCTGGACCGGAAGCTCGAACTGCGGCTGTGGCGCGAATCGACCACCGTTTTCATGACCTCCGGACACGGCGGGTGCGGACCCTATGGGCTCGCGCTTTCGGCGTTCCACCGCGGATTCGACGTCGAAGTTTACGTCAACGACGAAGGCGCGCTCTTCATCACCTCGGTGCGCGATCCGGAGAAACGGGAGGTGATGCAGGTCGTGCAGGAAGATTTTTTGGACGAGTTGAAACAATTGCCGGTCAAGATCGTCTACGCCGCGCTCAACTGCAACGAGTTGCAGGAGAAGATGGAACAAGGCGGCATACCGGTGGTGCTGATCAGTTCGTATCGGCTTTACCAGGAAAAGTTTCCCCACTGGATCGTGGTGACGGGCTTCGACGAACACTATTTCTACATGCACGATCCCTATGTCGATTACTCGGCGGGAAAGACCTCCACCGACTGCATCAACATGCCCATTCTCAAGACCGATTTTCAGCGCATGGCCCGCTACGGCAAAACCGGGCAAAAATCGGTGCTGATCCTTCGAAAACCGAAATCCCGCCGGCGCCACTGATATGTCCGTCCACATCGTCGTTGTCGAGAGCCTGAAGGACTGGCAGCCGGATTATCCGCGCGTGCCCGTCGTCGCCGCGTGCGACTATCTGTCGAAGGCCGAGTATCTCAAAACCAAGGATGTCCGGGTCATCAACCTGTGCCGCAGCTATCGCTACCTGAGCACCGGCTATTTCTGCTCGCTGCTGGCGGAACCCCGCAGCCATCGGGTCATCCCGACCGTGAGAACCCTCACCAGCCTCAGCAGCAAGGCCATTTACAGCCTTAACGTCGAGGACCTCGGCGGCATCATTCAGAAGCGGTTCAAGAAGCGCGAAAGCAAGATCGATCAGACGTTCGAGCTGCCGATTTTCTTCGGCCGCTGCGAAGACCCGAATCTCCAGGACCTGTCCCGGCAGATTTTCGACCTGTTTCAATGTCCGCTGCTTAAGGTCGAGTTCCGTTATCAGGGCAAGTGGCATATCGACACGGTAAAGCCGATGCATCTCACGGGATCGATGAGCGAACCGAACCGCCAGCTCTTCATCGACGCCCTGAACAGCTATCTCGTCAAACCGTGGCGGACACCCCGCGCCAGAAGCACATCCCGCTACGACTTGGCCGTCTTGCGGAATCCCGCGGAAATCATGCCCCCTTCCAATGCCGGCGCCTTGCAGAAGTTCATCAAGGCGGGCAAAAAACAGGGGGTCGACGTCGAACTGATCGAGAAGAAAGACTACGAGCGGCTGGCGGAGTACGATGCCCTCTTCATCCGCGAAACCACCAACATCGATCACTATACCTACCGCTTCGCGCGAAAAGCGCAGATCGAAGGCATGGCGGTCATAGACGATCCGGATTCCATCCTGAAGTGCGCCAACAAGGTCTATTTGGCCGAACTGATGGCGGCGCACCGCATTCCGACGCCGAAAAGCCGAATTCTCCAAAAGGGACATGTCGAATCCATGAACGGCGACATCGGCTTCCCCGTCGTCCTTAAGATTCCGGACGGATCGTTTTCCAGGGGCGTGTTCAAGGCCGATGACGAAAGGGAATTCAAAACGCTGACCGAAAAGCTGTTCAAGGAATCCGATCTGATCCTCGCCCAGGAATTCGTCTACACGCAATTCGACTGGCGCATCGGCATCCTGAACGGGCAGCCCCTGTTCGCCTGCCAGTACTACATGTCCCGCGCCCATTGGCAGGTCGTCAGGCATCGGGCCTCGGGAAAAGCCGTAGAGGGAAACTTCAGGACCTTACCCATCGAAGAAACCCCGCGCGCCGTCGTCGACACCGCGCTGGCCATCGCCAAACTGATTGGCGACGGCCTCTACGGCGTCGATCTCAAGCAAACCGAAAATGGCGTCTACGTGATCGAAATAAATGACAACCCGAACCTCGACGCCGGCATCGAGGATCACATCCTGGGCGACAGCCTCTATCAGCTCATCATCGCCGAATTCGTACGGCGCTTGGATATCCGGCGGCAGCGCCGTTAAACGAGAGCCATTCGATCGACGGGATTCAAGGCGCGGGATAGAGACATGGAGCTGGCGAGAGGATTCGAACCCCCGACCGGCTGATTACAAATCAGCTGCTCTACCGACTGAGCTACGCCAGCAATGGATTGGAAGAGGTTTATTATATCACCAGAAGCAGGGGAAAAAGTTGGCGGCTCATCTGTAGTGCTTGTCGCCCAGACTTATTCTTCCGACTTGGGCGAACAACTAACATCATTGGTCATCAAGCAAAAAGCCACTGCAAACCTTTACTTTTCTTTCCGAGCGATCGGTTATGAAACGTAAAGTTATTCAATGTTCTGCGTCTGCTCTCGCATCTGCTCGATCAGCACCTTCATCTCGACCGATGCCCTGGTCGTTTCGGCGTCGGCCGATTTGGAGCCCAAGGTGTTGGCTTCGCGGTTCATTTCCTGAAGCAGGAAATCGAGACGGCGGCCCACCGGTTCTTTTTGGCGCAAGGCTCGCATCACTTCCTCGGCATGGGCATCGAGCCGGTCCAGTTCCTCGTCGACGTCCAGCTTCTGCGCGAGATAGGCCATTTCCTGCTCCAGCCGGTCGAAATCCGGATTGGCGGATACCTCGGCCAGCCGCGCCATGATCTTTTGGCGGATGGATTGCATGACCTCAGGCATCCTCGCCCGCACCGCGGAGACGTGCTCCCTGAGCTTGAGGCAGCGTTCCTCCAGCAAGACCGCCAATTGACGCCCTTCGTTTTCCCGCACGGCGATCGCTTGCTTCAGCACATCGGTCAAAAGGTCGACGACTTCGACGCCAAGCCGCTCCCGGTCGGCTTCCGGCTCTTGCAGGGCGCCCGGCCATTTCAGGACATCGAGGGCGCTGAAGGGGGCGAGCGGCCGGTCGCTTAGATCGTCCACCTCGCGGGCGGCGGCCAAGAGCTTGGCCACCGCATCGCGGTGCACGCGGATGTCGGCGCCGCCTTCGACGCTCTTTTTGCCGGATAAGGTACAGTCCAGGCGGCCTCGGTTGATAAGCGAGCCGATGCGGCTGCGGGCGGCCGGTTCCAGAAAACGAAAGGCGTCCGGCAAGCGCAGGGAAAGATCGAGGTACCTGTGATTGACCGAACGGACTTCCCAGGTAAAAAACCAGCCCTGAATTTCTCGTTCGCCACTGGCGAAAGCGGTCATGCTGCGAATCATGGAAAATCTTGCTTTATACTGATCGGGTTATGAGTTGAATTTACGCCATTGGCGCTTTCTCGCCAGACTTAGACTCCCTCGCTAAAGCCCTCTCGCAGGGAAGAAGGGCTACAGACGGCTCTGCGTAAATCCTATTTGAGAATACTGGAATATTAAGCTGAATCCTTCCATGCGGAAACCCTGGCCAGGCTCTCCGGACAACCTCCCGAATGAATCGTACTTTTTAAGATCGGGGATGATTGTCGATCAGTACATGATCGAGCGTCCCTTGGCCGGCGGCGGATTCAGTTCGGTCTATCTGGCGCGCCAGCTGACGGATCAGCTCCAGGTCGCCATCAAGGAATATCTGCCGCGCCGCCTGGCGCACCGCACTCCGGAAAATCATGTCGTGCCGAACAGCGAGGAGACTCGCCCGATGTTCCTGCGCGGCCGGCGGCTGTTTCTGGAAGAAGCCAAGGTTCTTACCAAATTCAAGCATCGGAATATCGTCGAGGTCCTGAATTTCTTTCAGGCCAACTCGACGGTCTACCTGGTCATGACGTTCGAGTACGGAAAAGTCCTGGGCGACTATCTGGTGAGGGAAAGGAAAGGAGGGGTGAGCGATCAGTTTTTGCGCATGGTGTTCCCGGCGCTCCTCGACGGCCTCAGGACGATTCACCGAAATGGGCTGCTGCACCTCGACATCAAGCCGCAGAACATTCTGATCCGTTCGGGCGGCGACCCTTTGCTGCTGGATTTCGGCGCCTCGCAGCCTTATCCGTACGAAGAACACACCCGGATCGGCAAGGTCCTGACCAACGGCTTTTCCCCTATCGAACAGTACCGGGACGACGGCGCATTAGGCCCATGGAGCGACATCTATGCGGTTGGCGCTACCATGCGGATGTGCCTGGACGGCATCCCGCCTCCCGCGGCCCCGATCCGCGCCGAACGCGATAGCCTCGTACCGGCGGTCAAGGCGTTCAAGCGCCGCTATCCGCAAGATTTGCTGCAAGCCATCGATCTGGCGATGATCGTGGATCCCGCTCAACGGCCGCAGTCGATCGAGGAATTCTCGCGGCTTCTCTCTCCGGAAAGCCTGACGGCGGAAAATTAAACGGCCCAAGATCCCCATCCTCAGGCCGTGCCTATACGCATTAGACTCGCTGCAGAGGATTGTTCCTCTGCGGAAGATGACATAATGTATGCCTGCCTTTCTGGAAAAGAAAAATCAGGAACAGTCCGATGAGTGCGAGCATCAACGAACGCAGGCAAAACACAAATCAAATGATTGGGGAGCTTCTGGAGGAGAGGCGGCAAGTTTGGTCTCTGTACTGCGCCATTGCCGGAATGAAGCCCTTTACGATAGGGCAGCCTCTCGAACCGAAAATCCAGGAATTCTGCCAGTTGCTTATCGATTACATTTCGCTGGGACATTTCGGAATTTACCAACGCATCATCGACGGCACCGAACGAAGACGGAAAGTGCTCGAACTGGCGGAGAACATTTACCCTCGCATCGCCGAAACCACCGATGCGGCGGTGGATTTCAACGACAAGTACGAAACGCTGGCCGGCGACGAAATCAGAACCCATATCGAGGACGACCTATCCAGGCTCGGCGAGGAATTGGCAATGCGCATCGAACTCGAAGACCGATTGATCTCGACCATCATCGCTTGATTAAAGCCTTCGACGGGCGGAAAGGAAACGTCCGTAAACCCGCTGCGGCAACTCCGCCCAAGCTTAACGTACGATACGGCCGATGAACTATTGCACCTCTTGCGGAACATCGCTCCGAACGGGCATTCCGGAAGGCGACGACCGTCCGCGGCACATCTGCGATGCCTGCGGCACCATCCATTATCAGAATCCCAAACTGATCGCGGGATGCATCCCGGTCTGGCAGGACCGGATTCTGCTGTGCAAGCGCGCCATCGAACCTCGCCTCGGCTACTGGACCCTGCCCGCCGGCTTCATGGAGCTCGGCGAATCCTTGCCGGACGCCGCCCGCCGCGAGGCTCGCGAGGAAGCGAATATCGAGGTGGAGCTCGACTCGGTGTACACCATTTTCAGCCTTCCCCATATTTCGCAGGTACAAGTGTTCTTTCGCGCCCGAATGCTGGAAGAACGCTACTCCGCCGGTTCGGAAACCTTGGAAGCGCGCCTGTTCAGGGAAGACGAAATCCCCTGGACCGAAATCTCCTTCGAAACGGTTTATCGGTCGCTGCGTTTATTCTTCGCCGATCGCAAACAAGGCAGCTACGCCTTCAGACTGGAGACCATCGCGCCGGATCAGCGCAGAATGGGAGGCGGCTAGAGCCGTGTCGGCTCCGGCGCGGGGTGCGCCTCCTTCCACCGGCTGAAAACCGCTCCGGACGCCTTCCCGTTCGTCAACTCAACAGCGCACTCATCCGCCGCCCCATATCCGTGGGGGTATCGACGACGTCCACGCCCGCCGCTCGGAGCGCCGCCACTTTGCTCGCTCCCGTACCCTTGCCGCCGGTAATGATGGCGCCGGCATGGCCCATCCGCTTTCCGGGCGGCGCGGTGAGACCGGCAATATAGCCGACCACCGGCTTGGTGACGTGCGCCTTGATGTATTCGGCCGCTTCCTCCTCGGCGCTGCCGCCGATTTCGCCGACCAGAATGATGCCCCTGGTCTGGTCGTCGTTCTGGAACAAGGCCAAAAGATCGATGAAATCGAGACCCTTTATGGGATCTCCGCCGATGCCGACGCAGGTGCTCTGGCCGAGCCCCGCCTTGGTGGTTTGATGCACCGCCTCGTAGGTCAGCGTGCCGGACCGGGATACGATGCCCACCGAACCCTTTTGATGAATGAAGCCGGGCATGATGCCGATCTTGCACTCGCCGGGCGTAATCACGCCGGGGCAGTTGGGGCCGATCAGCGCCGTGTCGTAATGGGCCAGGGCCGCCTTGACCCGGAGCATGTGCAGGACGGGAATGCCCTCGGTAATGCAGACGATCACTTTTATTCCGGCGTCGGCCGCTTCCAGAATGGCGTCCGCCGCGAACGGCGGAGGCACGTAAATCATGCTGGCCGTCGCGCCCGTTTCGCGGACAGCCTGCTTGACCGTATCGAACACCGGCAAGTTCAAATGGGTTTGCCCGCCGCGCCCCGGAGTGACGCCGCCGACCAGTTGGGTACCGTATTCCAGGCACTGCTGAGAATGGAAAGTAGCCTGCTTGCCGGTGAATCCCTGGCAGATGACCTTGGTGTTCTTGTCGATAAGTATGCTCATTGCGCCGCCTCCACAGCCTTTTTCGCCGCCTCGTCCAAATCCGATGCGGTAATCAGCGCCAAGCCGGATTGTTCGAGCAGACGCCGCCCCTCCTCGGCATTGGTTCCTTCGAGCCGAACCACCACCGGCACCTGAACATGCACTTCCTTGACCGCCGAGATGATGCCTTCGGCAATCAGGTTGCAGCGTACGATGCCGCCGAAAATGTTCACCAAGACGGCTTTCACCTTCGCATCGGACAAAACCAGCTTGAACGCCTCGGCGACTTTCTCCGCCGTGGTTCCGCCGCCCACGTCCAGGAAGTTGGCCGGCTCGCCGCCGTAAAGCTTGATGACGTCCAGGGTCGCCATCGCGAGTCCCGCGCCGTTCACCATGCAGCCGATATTGCCGTCGAGGGTGACATAGCTCAGCCCGTGCTGGCGGGCGGCGGATTCCTTGGCGTCCTCCTGGGCCGGATCGCGGAGTTCCGCCAGATCGGTATGGGCGAACAAGGCGTTGTCGTCGATGTTGACCTTGGCGTCCAGCACCAGCAGCGCGCCGTCTTCCGTCACTACCAGGGGGTTGATCTCGATCTGGCTCAAATCTTTGTCCAGAAACAGCCGGTACATGCCGTTCATGATCTTGGCCAAGGCGTTGACCTGATCGCCCTTGAGCCCCAGGGCAAAGCCGATTTCCCGGCACTGGTAGGCTTGAATCTCCGCTGCCGGATCGACCGTCAGGCTCAGGATTTTTTCGGGGTGCCGCGCAGCCACCTCTTCGATATCCATTCCGCCGGCGCTGGACGCCAGGAACAGCACCCTGGCGCTGGCCCGGTCCACCACGACGCTCAGGTAAAGCTCCCGCGCGATCGGACGGACCTCCTCGACCAGCACGGCATTGACGGGCAACCCGGCGCTGCCCGTCTGGGCCGTCGCCAGATGCGAACCCAGCAACCGACCGGCCGCGGCCCCGACCGCTTCGGCGCTGTCGACCAGCTTGACGCCGCCCGCCTTGCCCCTCGCGCCGGCATGGATTTGAGCCTTCACCACCCACCGCCGGCCGCCCAGGGCCGTTGCGGCCTCGATGGCCTCGCGCTCCGAAAAGGCCGGCGTGCCGCGGGGGACCGGCAGGCCATAAGACGAGAACAAATGCTTCGCCTGATATTCATGTAGGTTCATGGGTTACTCCGTTTAGCACTCGCGCCGGGCATCAATCCTCGAATCGATGCTACTCTTACCGTGTCCGGCTATTCTAATAGACCTGCTCAGAAACCGCACCGAAGCCATGCCCACGTTTCGCTCACCCGCCCCGAGCCTGTCCAAGTTTCCGCTTCCGGCGGGACAAACAAACGTCAAGCGCTGCCTAGCGGTCGCGCGGATCCGTAGCGCAAACTGAACCATCCGGCACGAGGCTCTTCGGCGCTTAGCAATTGCAGCGGACAATGGACTTCGACCACCAGCACCTATCGCCCTGTCCGTTCTCCAAGCATTACCGCATTCCCGAAAGCCAGGCCTGGCAGTCGCTGACGGTTTATCTTTTATACCGTCTGACGCTGGGAAGCGTCCTGGTCTTCCTGTTTTTTTTCGGAACGCTGCCTTCTTCGCTCGGCAAACACAATCCCGGACTTTATGCCTTGGCCGGCAGCATCTATCTGGGATCCATCTTTTTCTCGGCGATTCCATTGCTCCTCCGCCGTCCCGCTTTCGCCGTTCAAGCCCAGTTGCACGTGCTCACCGATATCGTGATGATCCCCATCATCATGCACGCATCGGGCGGCGTCGAGTCCGGCTCGGGTGTGCTGTTGGCCTTGTCGGTGGCGGCCGGAGGCATTCTGACCGGCGGCCGCTGCGCATTGCTGCTGGCCGCGCTGGCCAGCGTGGCGGTCTTGGGAGAAGAAGTTTACGCCGATCTCTCCGGAGCTTTCGACGCGGCTTACACCTATGCCGGCATGCTCGGAGCGTCGTTCTTCGGCATCGCGATTCTCGCCCTGGTACTGGCCGGCCGCGCCGAACGGAGCGAGGCGATCGCCGCGCAACGAAGCGTCGACGCCGCCAATCTTCAGCAGCTCAACGAATTCATCATCCGTCATTTGCAATCGGGCATTCTCGTCATCGACGAGCAGCACCGCATACGGATGATGAACGAATCCGCCGCCCGGCTTCTCGGCATTCACTCGACCTCCGAGCCTCTGGTAACCGCCAGCCCGGAGCTCGCCGAACTGTTTTGGGATTGGCTGGACGATCCGGCCCGCGGCACGGCGAGTCTCGGTTCCCGCGCCGGGCAACCCGTGCAAATTCGATTCACCCGCCTCGGCCGCGCCGCACCTCCGATCTACATGGCGTTCCTGGAAGACAACGCCTTGTACAACCAGCGGGTGCAGCAAAGCAAGCTGGCCTCCCTGGGCCGGCTTACGGCCAGCATCGCCCACGAGATTCGCAATCCTCTCACCGCCATCAGCCACGCCGCCCAGCTTTTGGCGGAGGGCCCGTCGCTGCCGCCGGAGGACCGGCGTTTGACCGAGATCGTCCTCGACCACGCCGCTCGGGTTAACGTCATTATCGAAAACGTGCTTCAGATTTCGAGGCGTGGCCAGTCGAAACGGGAGACTCTCCCTTTGGCGTCCATTCTGAAAAAGTTTCTGGACGACTACCGGATGGAGCAGAGGGTGCCGGAAAATACCTTTCGGCTCGACATCGAAACCGACGCCGCGCTGGTTTTGGCCGACCCCAGCCATCTCAAACAGATTCTTGAAAATCTTTGCTCGAATGCACTGAAATACGGCGAGCCCCAGCGCGGGGCTATACGGGTGCGCGTAAAACGCCGACAGGGCGAACCGTGCATCGAAATCATCGATCGCGCCTCTCCCATCGACAATCAGACGGTCCAACAAATGTTCGAACCTTTCTTCACCACCTCCGCCAGCGGCACGGGACTAGGACTCTACATCGCGCGCGAACTGGCCGAACTCAACCAGGCCAAGCTGGAATACGAGCCCGTCGCCGACGGCGGCTGCTTCCGGCTCCGCTTGACCGATGCCGAAAAAACCACGGTCGAATTATGAACAGACCGTCCGCCCTGGTCGTCGACGACGAACCCGCCATTCGCGAACTGCTGGAGATCACGCTCCAGCGCATGGATATCGACGTGCAATCGGCCGGAGCCTTGCGGCAGGCCAGAGAGAGCCTGAAAAACCGGCATTTCGACCTTTGCCTGACGGACATGAGGCTGCCCGACGGCGACGGCCTGGACCTGGTGGAATATATCCAGCTCAACCATCCGGCGCTGCCGGTCGCGGTCATCACCGCCCACGGCAACATGGAATCGGCCATTCGCGCCTTGAAGAACGGCGCGTTCGACTTCGTCTCAAAGCCGCTGGATCTGCAAATCCTCAGGAGCCTCGTCAACACCGCGCTGAAGCTCGCCCGGCAGCAAAACCGGGACCGCCGCTCCCGTCAGGCGTTGCTCGGCGATTCGCCGCCCATGCGGGAAATCCGCTCGAAAATCGGCAAATTGGCGCGCAATCAGGCGCCCATCTTTATCAGCGGCGAATCGGGCACGGGCAAGGAATTGGTCGCGAGGCTGATCCACGCCATGAGCCCTAGATCCGAAAAACCGTTCGTTGCCGTGAACTGCGGCGCGATACCGCACGACCTGATGGAAAGCGAGTTCTTCGGCCACAAGAAAGGCAGTTTCACCGGAGCGGTCGGGGACAAGCAGGGGTTATTCCAGGCGGCCCACGGCGGCACCCTGTTTCTGGACGAAGTCGCCGACCTGCCGCTGTCGCTGCAGGTCAAATTGCTGCGCGCGATTCAGGAAAAATCGATTCGGCCGCTCGGCGAGCCTCGGGAAATCCCGGTGGACGTCCGAATCGTCAGCGCAACGCACAAGAATCTCGCGGAAATGGTCCGAAGCGGCGATTTCCGGCAGGATCTTTTTTACCGCATCAATGTGATCGAGGTGCACGTTCCGCCGCTGCGTGAGCGCCGCAGCGACATTCCCGCCCTGGCGGACCACATGCTCGCAAAACTCGCCGCGCACGGGGCCGCCAAAGCCGAGCTGACTCCCGAAGCCTTGACCGCGCTTCTGAGTTATCCGTTTCCCGGCAACGTGCGGGAACTCGAAAACATTCTGGAACGCGCCGTCGCACTCTGCGAAGGACATCGCATTCTGGTCGAGGATCTGAACCTTCCGGAAGGGTTATCCGGGTGCTCCCCGGATGACCGTTTGCGATTGGAAGGGTCGTCCTGGCGCTCCCAGGGCGACCGTTTGCGATTGGAAGGGTCGTCCGGGCGCTCCCCGGATGACCGTTTGCGATTGGAAACGATCGAAACGGCTTTGCCGGCTGAACCGGAGGAATCTCCCGTAGGAGAGCACGGCCTGTCGCTGGAAAGCTATATGGACGAAATCGAGAAGCAGGCCATTATCAAGGCGCTGGAAAAAACCCGCTGGAACCGGACGGCGGCCGCGAAGCAGCTGGGCATCACGTTCCGCGCACTGCGCTATAAGCTGAAAAAGCTGGGACTGGATTGAGCGGACGGCCGACATACGCATCGAAGGCGAATCAGCCGTCGCCCCGGAACATCGTGGCGGCTTCTTCGGAAGCCCGCCATCGTCATGCCCGGTATTTATCCAAGGTCTTGAGCTTATCCAAAGCGTCTTTGGTCTTCCGGATCGCCGCCTCGTTCAGCTCCTGAGGCTTATAAACCCGGTCCAGGAGCCCTTCCGCCACCAGGGCCTCTTTGACCCATTTCTTCGCGAAACGATAATTCGTGGGCGCGGGCGAAACTTCGCCGGTGGCCGGATTGCGCAACTGACCGCCACGCTCCGGTTCCGCCGCTTCGCTCCCGGTGGGCTCGACGGCTTCGACGGCGGCGGGCGCGCTCACGGTTTCCTCGGGTTTCGGCTCGGGCGCCGCTGCGGAGGAAGACGGCGTGCCGCCCGTCCGAGACACGGTCTTGAATACTTCGTAGATGACGAATACGACAAAAATCACCGTCACAACGACCAGCAATGGCATCATGATTTCTCTCCTCAACTCTTCTTGTAGTTCTTACCGGCCCGACAACCGCCACCCAGGAACCGACAAGCGCCGTCGCCGCGGTTGCTCGCGAGCGGACACACCATAGGCCGAAACGAACGAAACCGCAATATCTCTATTGACTTCGGTCAATAATCCGCGCAAGAAATCCGGAAAACCGCCGAACGCCTAGGACGAAGCGTGAGCCCCGGAAACCGCTCTGAGTGTTTTATGCTCGAACTGCAACCGATGGAGTTCCGCATAATAGGATTGCCCGCTCAGCAGTTGCTCGTGAGTGCCGCTCTCCAGGATGCGGCCGTCGCGCATGACATAGATCCGGTCCGCGTTTTGGATGGTGGACAGGCGATGCGCGATGACCAGGGTGGTCCGGTTTTTCATCAACACTTCCAGAGCTTCCTGGACGTGCCGCTCGGATTCCGCATCCAGCGCGGACGTCGCCTCGTCGAGGATCAGGATCGGGGCATTCTTGAGAACGGCGCGGGCGATGGCGATGCGCTGCCGCTGCCCTCCCGACAGCACGATGCCTTGCTGGCCGACGATCGTCTCGAACCCTTGCGGCAACCCCTCGATGAATTCGAGCGCATGGGCGGTCCGGGCCGCCTGCCGGATCTCCTCGAAGCTCACCGCCTCCCGGCAGCCGTAAGCGATGTTGTTGGCGACGCTGTCATTGAACAAAGTGACTTCCTGCCCCACGTAAGCGATATGCCGGCGCAGGCTTTCCAGGGTAAATTCGCGGATGTCGCGCCCGTCCACGCGGATTTCGCCCTGGGTCGGCTCGTAAAGCCGAGGCAGCAAGCGTATCAGCGACGTTTTGCCGCTGCCCGACTGCCCGACCAGGGCAATGGTTTCGCCCGGCCTTACCGTCAGATCGATATGCTTCAGCGCGTACTCCCCGCCCTCGCGATAGGCGAGACTGACTCGTCTGAATTCGATATGCCCTTTTACCCCGTCGAGCTCTTGCGTATCGGCATCGCGCTCGCGCGCCATGTCGAGCAACTCGAAAATGCTGTCCCCGGCGGCGATGCCCTTCTGCATGATATTGAGCACCTGGGTGGCGCGCTTGATCGGGCTCAGCATCATCGCCATCGCCGCGATGAAGGCGATCAGACTGCCGGGCGTAATGGTGTGGCGCACCGATTCCAGGGACACCACGTACAAAATCGCCGCGAACCCGCTGACATAGATGAGCTGTATGACCGAGCCGCTGACGGCGTCCGTGGCGATCAGCTTCATCTGCCGCCGCTGGTTGCGCTCGTTTTCTTTCGCGAACTTTTGCGCCTCGTAGTCCTTCCCGTTGAATACCTTGACGATGCGCTGGGCGTCGATCGCTTCCTGCGCCACATGGCCGACATTGCCCATGGATTCCTGGATGCGCATGCTGATCTTGCGGAAACGCTTGCTGACCAGACGAATGCTGATGCCGAGCACCGGGCCGACCACCATGAAAACCATGGACAACAAGGCATTTTCGTAAACCATCAACAGGGTGAGGCCGACGATGGTCAATCCGTCCTTGAACACCGCGACCACGCCCTTGGTCAAGGAATTCGCCACCTGCTCGGTGTTGTAGAGCAGCTTGGCGAGCAACTGCCCCGAGGAGGCATGGTCGTAATAGGCGCAGGGAAGATTCAAGAGCTGGTCGAACAAATCCCGGCGAAGGTCGGCGATCACCCGCCGTCCCACCCACCCCGAACAGTAGTCTCCGGCGAACCCGGCGATGCCGCGGGCAATCGACAGGCCCAGCAAGATGAAGGGCGCCTGCCGCAGGATTTCCGGATCGTTTTCGATAAAGCTGCCGTCGATGAGCGGCTGGATCAGCTTGGCGAACGCGGGTCCCAGCGAGGCATAGGCGATCATGGCCACGATCGAGGCCAGGAACATCTTCCAGTAGGGCAAAGCGTATTTGAGCAGCCGCCTGTAGATGATCGTTCCGTCGGTGAGTGGCTTTCGGTCGGAGTGTTTTTCGCTCATGGGGTCGTGCAGGTTGGAGAAGCAGAAGGCCGTCCCGATTTCTCAAGCGGCCTGTCCGACTTTGCTAGAATCGTGGTTTTTTCAAACGGATAGAAATTATTCCATGGTCGCTGGAGTCATCGCCCCCCAGGTCCCGAAGTACGCCGATTATACCGGCGTCACGGCCGCCTTGGCTTTCGCCTTTTTTGCCTGGCTGAGTCCCGCCGGCTCGAATATCGCATTAGCCGCGTTTTCGTTGGCCGCTTTGGCGACGCCGTCGTCCTTTCCGGTGTTTCGACGCGATCCCCTGTTCAGGTTATTCGCGGCTTTCGCCATTTACCTGGCCATCGGAGCCTATTTCGCGATCGACGAGTTTCCCGAAACGCACAAACTCCAGATCCGCGACGCTTCGAATTGGCTCAAATTGTTCGCCTTTCTGCCACTGGCCTGGTGGCTGCGCGGCAATCTGCAACGCATTCATCGGACGCTGATCCTCGCCGTTGCCGGACTCCTGATCGGCATGCTCTGGAAGGCCGACTGGTCGGACTTGATTCACATGACCGCCACCGAAAGAACCGGCTTCAAACTCCGAATCATCTTCAGCGGCCTGATCTCCGCCACGGCGATCCTGGGGCTCCTGGTCTATGCGCCGCGCATCGCCGGCAGCCGCACCGGCGCCCTGCACGACCTGTTCCGCCTCGCCTTTTGGCTGGCTGCCCTGTATCTGTCCGGTTTCATGCTGATTTCCTCCAAATCCCGCGGCGCCTGGCTCGCCGCCCTGGTCGCCCTCCCCGGCGCGCTCGCTATTCGCTATTTTTGGAAGACCGGGAAAAACGACTTTCAGATCGGAAAATCGATGCCTTTCGCGCTTCTCGCATTGAGCGTATTGGCGGGTCTTCTGGCCCTGAACCGGGATGAAATCCGGACCCGGCTCGATCAAGAAAACGGCGTCATTTCGTCGATCTTGCAGGGGGAAGGCCAACACTTGCCGCGCACCTCGATCGGCTATCGCCACGATGTCCAGAAGTTCGGATTGCAAAAATTTTCGGAGCGCCCCTGGTTCGGCTGGGGACCCGGCTCAACCGAGCATCTCCTCGAAACCAGCGGCCGGCCCGAATTGATCCATCCGCAGGAGAAAGGGGCGGCCTGGATGGACCACTTTCACAACACTTACCTGGAAATCCTGGTCCGCTTCGGCCTTTTGGGCACTCTGATTCTAGCCGCAACGGTGCTCTTGATGATAAACACGCTATGGCGCAGCTACAAAACCGGGCTTCTCCCGAAAGACCACTTTGCTTTTCTGAGCGGGAGTTTCGTCCTCCTGGCGGTCTGGAGCCTGTTCGACTTCCGGATTCTGCACGGCGACTGCCGGGCTTACTGGATTTTGCTGGCCGGTATCGCCTACAGCTTTGCCTGGCATCCGGATGCCGCCCGCCATGACTAAGCCGCCGGTCGTTTACCTGGGCCGAAGCCGGCTGCAACGGAATCGCGCCAACCTGATCCAGACCTTGCAGATGATGGAGGCGTTTCATCAAACCGGTGTTGACGCCACGCTCTATTTGCCGCCGTGGCCGCGATCGCTGGATCTACCAAGCCGGCTGCGCGATTTCGGCATCGAGTCGCCCTTGGACATCCGTTCCAGCTGGCTCCTGCATCGGCGCTGGAACGCCAAGCCTTTCATTAAGCTTTACGAGCGGCGTCTCCGCAAAGCGGCGGGTGTTTACACCCGGTCCGTGCAAATCAGCGCCGCCTTGGCTGCCGCCGGGATACCGCATCAACTGGAAATCCACGAGGCGGAACGCGAGCTGATCGGCAAGGGTTATCTGGCGGATATCGTGAAGCACCATCGGCAGGCGCTCATCCAGTGGCTCTTCCCCATCAGCCAGGCCGCGGCGGACGTATTGATCCGTGCCGGGGCCGTCGCCGAGCGCGTGCTGGTCAGCCCGAGCGGAACCAGGCTCTCCGCCTTCGACCCTATTTCGCCCTTCGACCCTGATCGGCTTTCCACCCCTCGCGTCGTGTACCTCGGGCGGCTCAGCCGCGACCGCGGCCTCGACGTTTTCCAGCAGATCGCTGCACGTGAAATCGCCGACGTCACCTTGGTGGGCGAACAGGAGGATGCGGTCGCAGCCTCGGGCAAGCTGCAAGTCGTGCCTTTCGTGCCGCACCGCGACGTGCCGATCTGGTGGGAGCGCTCCGATTTAATCCTGCTGCCCTACCAGCGAAGCCTGCCCCATGCCGACTCGATCAGCCCGATCAAGCTGTTCGAGGCGATGGCGGCGGGACGCCCGATCGTCGTGAGCGATCTTCCCGCGATTCGGGAAATCGTCGATCACGAGAAAACCGCCCTGCTGGTCGATCCGGCGGACACGGAAGGATGGATCGCAGCGGTCAGGCGGCTGCAGAACGATCCGCAACTGGCCTGCCGTCTCGCCCAAGCCGCGCGGGAAAGGGTTCGAGAGTACAGTTGGGCGAAGCGTGCCGAGCAAATTGCCAAGGCCTGTGGCTGGCTCCGATAGGCCAGTCTAACCGCTTTCGGCAATCGGTCCGGCAACTTGGCGGTAAACGCGGTAATTGCCCTCCACCATCGCCTCGACCGAGAACCGCGCCAGAACCAGGCGCCGGCCGGCCTGGCCCAGTTCGCGGCGCCGCGCCGGATCGTCCAGCAGGTCGACGATGGCGGAAGCCAAGGCGGCGCTGTCGCCGGGTTCGATCACGCGGCCGTTGACGGCGTCTTTCACGATTTCGGGAATGCCGCCGGCCCGCGTCGCCACGATCGGAACGCCGCAGGCTGCGGCCTCCAGCAGCGAGACGCCGAGCCCCTCCATCCAGGCCGGATGGACCACCAGATCGAGACCGGGTATCACCCGCGCCATGTCGCTCCGATAGCCGGCGAAGATGACGGCGTCTCCAAGCCCGCGCGCTCGAACCGATGTCCGAAGCTCGGCTTCCATGGGCCCCTGGCCGAACAGCAAAACCCGCGTTTGGGGATGACGCTCCAAGACCGCCGGCAAGGCGTCGAACAACACCTCGTGCCCCTTGCGGGGGATCAACTGGGCAATCATGCCGATCGCCGTTTCGCCCTCGGCGAGACCGAATTCCGAGCGGAACCAGGCCTCGTCGCCTCCCGGACGGTAGCGCCCGGTATCGACCGCGCTCGGAACGCACACCACCCGCTCGGCCGGCACGCCCGCTTCGACGAGCACGTCGCGTATGCCTTCCGATATGGTGACGATGGTTTCGAACAGCGGAAACTTGATGCGGGTGTCGGCCCAGCGCGGCGGATTGTCGACGCGCCGGCTGTGGATCATCGGAAGGTTTTCCAGCCGTCCCGCCAAAGCGGCAAGAAGATCGCCCCGCCGGCTGTGAACGTGCAGCAGATCCGGCTTTTCGCTTCGGATCAGCCGCCGCAACCGCCCGATGAAGCCGAGGTCCGCATCGCCCCGGAACGGAAGCGGCCGAATCCCGACGGATGGGTTTCGGATAGCCCCGACGATCTCGGCCCCCTCCCCGCACGCGAGGACATGCTCGCCGGGAAACCGGTTCAGGCCATCGAGCAGGTAGGCCACTTGCCGGGCGCCCCCGTACAGGTGCCGCCCCATTTCCACGTGCAGCACTTTCATGATCTTTTATCCAGAAGCCCGCTGGCGGTATCGAACACCTTGTCCGCGGTATGAAGACGCATGCAATCGAACGTCCCTCCGCAGGTCGGACGGCGGCGGCAGGGCGAACATTCGAGAGGATCGTAGAGCACTCTCGCCGTGGCGCGGCCCGTTTCCAAATAGGGCCGGGTGGAGCCGAAGATCGCCACGGCCGGGACGCCCAGGGCGATGCCGAGATGGGTCAATCCGGTATCGACGCCGATCAGCAGTTCCGCCTTCTCGACGATCGCCGCGCACTGTCCGAGGCTGGTTCGGCCGGCCAGATCGACAAGGCCCGCCGTTCGCGCGGCGATAATGCCCGCGCGCGCCTTGTCGGCCGGTCCGCCGAGCATGACGACGGTAAGCCCGCGCTCGCTGGCCAGCCGGACCGACAGCTCCGCCCAGCGCTCGTCGAACCAATGCTTTTGCGGGCGGGTGGTAAACGGGCAAACGACGGCATAGGCTCCGGTCACGCCGGCCGAGACCAGCAATTCTCGCCCTGCCTTTCGGTCGTCTTCCGAAACGGCGACATTGAACGCGAACGTATCGATCTGTCCGGTCAAGATCTCGGCAAGTTTCCGGTATTCCTTGCCGATGCGGACGTCATCCGCGCGCCGGTCGACAATCTCCGTCATCAGTAATTGACTCCCCTCGCGCGAACCGAGGCCGATGCGCCGCCGCCCGCCCGAGAGCCAAGCCCAGATGCCGCTTTTGAGGAGTCCCTGAAGATCGATTGCCCAGTCGAAGCGTTCGGCTCGAAGCGCACGAATCAAATCGAAAGCTTCGCGCATGAATTCGCGATAGCGCCGTTCCCGGCGCAACTGCCGCCAGCGGCGCCTCGGCCACAAATAAACCTCGTCCAGATGCGGGTTGTGGCGCAGGAGATCGGCGTTGGCGGACTCGGTCAGCCAGGCGATGCGGGCGTTCGGGTAAGCGGTGCGCAACGCCGGGATAAGCCCCGAGGCCATGATGACGTCGCCGATAGCATTGAGTCGGACGATCAGAATGTTTTTCGGCGGGGATTCGATTTCCGGCATCGCTCAGTCGCCCCTTTCTGCCATGAGTCGCTGATAAAGCTCCAGGTACGCGCCGACTATCGTCCCCTGGCTATACCGGCTTTGCAGGAGCGTGTGGCCGGCTTCGCCCAGCGCGTTTCTTTCCGCATCGGAAAGCGCCAGCGCCGTCCGAATTTGCGCCGCAAGTCCCGAGGGATCGCCGCACGGCGCCAGGAGTCCGGTTTTCCCCTCCTCGATCAGCTCCAGAGCGCCGTCGGTAGCCGTGCTAACCACCGGCAGGCGGTAATTCCAGGCTTCCAGAATGACGTTGCCCAACGGCTCGTGGCGCGAAGGACAGACGAACAAATCGGCCATGGCGTAAAAAGGATCGGGCCGTTGCCAGCCCAGCCAGCGGACGCGAGAGGCCAACTTAAGGCGTTCGCTTAGCGTTTTCAGCGGATCGGCCGAGGGTCCGTCGCCGGCGATGAGGAGGATCAGCGGACGGCCGTTCGCTTCGGCCGGAAGTTCGGCAAAGGCGTTCAGCAAATCGTCGAAGCCCTTCTTGCCGATCAGACGCCCCAGGGCGAACAGCACGAGCGCATCGCCGGGAATATCGTGTTCGTCGCGCAACGCTTCGAGCTGTTGGCTCGAAAAAACAGCGGGCTCCGGCACGAAATTGCCGATGTGAAACACCTGCTCCGAGGGAAGACCGGATTTGACCAGGTAGTCGCAGATGCCCTGCGTATTGCCCACCCAGGCGTGGGCATGCCGGTAGTAGCCGTCGATCTTGTAAAAACCGCCCAGGCGGGCGATATGCACGGCCTTTGTCTTGGCCGGCAAACGGGTCAGACGCGTCGCGCGCCCCATGTAGGTCTGGACGATGCACGGCTGCCGGCGGGCCGCCAGCTCGCGAATCCGCCAGGCCGACCAGAGATCCCACTGATTGGCGAGCGGCAGATGCACCTGCTCGATGGCGCTAGCCTTCAGGGCTTCGGCTACCGGACTTCCGGACCGGTTGACGGCGACCACCGGCTGCCCCGCTTCGTGCAGGGCGCCCAGCAAGCGCACGTAGAACTGGTCGGCGCCGCCGAATTGGCGGCTCCCCAGAATGTGCAGCGACGGATACATCTCAGCCGGTCAAATTGGAAGCCAGGGGCTCGTCGAACCGGTAGCCGAAGCGCTCGATGTCGGGCCGGTAATGATCCGCCACGAGCTGGGCCGTCACATCGTTATAGTAATCGCGGTAGTCCTTCCGGCGGTCGGCCGCCTTGCGGCTGTGGGGCAGTTTCGGGGTCTTGATGCTGATCCGCTTGCACGCCGTTTCGAAGTCCTCGGCCAGGAATTCGTAGCGCCCGAGAAAATCCACGACGGTGTTGCCGTGCAAATCGATCACGTAATCGCTTTGCAGCTCGGTCGACATGTCGGCGTGATACTGCGGCGGGCGGGCCGGATCGAACTTCCAGCGGAGAAACGCCTCGAAACTGTCGACATGGGTAATCAGCTGCGGCCGCTCGCGGCGGATGTGGTGATAGGAACTCACCTGCAAGTCCCAAGGATTACGCACGAAGGCGAACTTGAACAAGTCCTCGAACACCTCTCGCGGCAGCATTTCCTTGGCGGCGATGATCTTGGCGTGGCGCGGGAACTTGGCCCCGATCTTGTGGCCGGTCATCCCACTCAGCTTGCTACAGAAAAACTGCGGAATCCGATATGGATCGGTCCACTTTTGCCGCCACAGCGCGTCCCGGATGCTGGTGCCGCCGGTTTTGGCGATGTGGACGAACAGGAAATTGTATTTAAGGGAAAGCAACATGGATTCGATCGAGCCGTGTCAAGTCGTATGTAAAGTCTTATCCGAGCCGGAATGAGCAAAGCCCAGCACCTCCAGATAGCGCGCCGCGCTCCGCTCTACCGAGTACTCCGCCGCCGCTTCGCGAAGAAGCTCCCTCTCCAGCGGCGACTGCAAAGTGTTCAGCATGGCGTCGGCCAATCGCTTCACATCGCCCACCGGCACCAAAGGACCGTAACAGCCGTCACGTAGAATCTCCCGCGGGCCGCTGGGGCAGTCGGTCGACACCACCGGCGTGCCCAGGGCCAAAGCCTCGGTCAGCACGTTGGGCGAACCTTCCCAAGCGGACGACAAGACGAATAGCGAACTCCGCGCCATGTAGGCATACGGATTGGCGACATGACCGGGCATAGAGACGGCTTCGGCGACACCGAGATCGGCGGCCAGTTTTTCCAGGGCGGGGCGCGATCGTCCTTCGCCGATAATCACCAGTTTCGAATCGATCACGGCCCGCACGCGGGCGAAGGCGCGGATCAAGGTCGCGAAATCCTTTTGCCGGGTCAAGCGCCCCGCCCCCAGGATGACGGGAACCTCCGACGGTTCGAACCAGGGATGATCCGCCGGCACGCAGCTCTTTTCCAGCATTTCCGGCGTAATGACCGGATTTCTGATCACCACGATTTTTTCCGGCGGCAATCTCGCGATCTTCTGCGTATCGCCCGCGACGCCTTCGGACACGGCGACGATACGGTCCACTTCGGAATACATTTCGCGCATCGGCCATTGGCGCGCCCAGCGGATCAGCGCGGGTTTGTTCGCCATGGCGGCCGAAAGATGAGTCCCGAGACGCCCTACCAGCCGAGTGTCGACCCGGCTCAAACGCTTGGCGAGCACGGCGGCGCGGATGGCGCGGTCCTTGGCGGCCAACAGCGCGAACGGCCGCTCGGTCCTGAGGTAGCGGACCAGCCCCGGCACGGCCAAAGCCGTATGCGAGACGCCCAGATCCAGAACCCGCATTCCCGAACCGTTCAGCCGGACGAGCTCGGGCGCGGGTTTGCGCAAAATGGCGAGGAGATCCACCGCCACTCCCGCCTGCGAAAACGCGGGCAGCAGATTCATCACCATACGCTCCACGCCGCCGGCGCCCGAAAACGAAATCAGTACCGCCAGACGCTGTCCCCGATCCATCACCCCTCCCCCTTCGGCAGGCCAAGAGCATTCAAATAGTGCCGTGCGCTGTTCGTGACGGTATAAGGCATCGCCGCCTCGCGCAGCGCCTGGGGCGAAGTCGGATTATCCAGCATTTCGGCAATTTTCCCCGCCAGGGCCGATGAATCTCCAACGGGAACCAAGGGGCCGTAGCGTCCGTCCCCGAGCATTTCCCTGGGACCGCTGGGGCAGTCGGTCGACACCACCGGCGTGCCCAAGGCCATGGCCTCGATCAGCACGACCGGCATGCCCTCGCAGATCGACGCAAGAGCGAAGACTTTGGCCCGGTCCATGTAGGCATAAGGGTTGACCAGGAATCCCGGCAGGTCGACATCCTCCGACACACCCAGATCGCGGGCAAGTTGAAGGAGTTTATCGCGCTGCCGGCCTTCGCCGCCGATGACGAGGCGGCAGGAACGCCCGCCTCGCCGCAACTCCGCGAACGCCTTCAACAGCGTGGCGAAGTCCTTGCGTGCGCACAATTCGCCCACGCCGAGAATGACCGGCGGCTCGCCCGGCGCGAACCAGGGGTGATCGACCGCTTCGCCGGCCATCGCCGCGAAGCGCTCCGTGAGCACCGGGCTGGGCACCACAGTCACCGCCGTCATCGGCAGTCCGGCGATCCAAGCCAAATCTTCCGCAGCGCCTTTGGATGGCGTCAGAATACCGTCGGCATGGCGGTAGAACAGCCGTATCGAGGCCAACTGGCTGTTTCGCGCCCACCAGCCGCGGCGTTCGAGATTCTTGGAAACCGTCGTGCCCATCCGCACCGCCACGCGGGTATCGACGCGAGCCAGCGCCCGCGCGGCCAGAGCCGTGCGGTTTACCTTGTCCTTGTCGCTCAGCAGCACTTCGGGGCGGTTGCGGCGCAAATAACGGATCAGGGCGGGCAAAGCGGTGTTGACGTGGGAAACGCCCAGCTCGATCGCTCGCACGTTGTGCGGCAGCTCGTCCCAATACGGGCCATGTCCTTCCACCTTGAGAAGATCGATCCGAAGACCGTGCCTCGCAAACTCCGGAACCAGATTGCGCATGATCCGGTCGACCCCGCTGTGGCCTGAAGTCGCCAGAAACAAAGCCAGGTCGGTGCGGTTCGAACTCATGCGCGGCTCAGCCCGAAAGATTCCAAATAGGCCCGGCTGCTGTTTTCCAGCGTGTACGGCCGGACCGCCTCGCGCAGGAACTCGGACGGCGGCGGGTTGTCCAGGGTCGCGGCCATGGCCTCCGCGAGAGCGTCCGCATCGCCCGGCGTGACGATCCGGCCGTAATGGCCTTCCGCCAGAATTTCCCGTGGCCCGCTCGGACAATCGGTGGCCACCGCCGGCGTGCCGACCGCTAAGGCCTCGATGAGCACGTTCGGGCAGCCTTCCCATAGCGACGACAGCACGAACAGCGATGCCTTGGCGAGAAAGGCGTAAGGATTGTCCACGAAGCCCGGCAGATCGAAGTCGTCCTGAACGCCGAGTTCGGCCGCCAGGCTTTTCAGTTTTTCCGCCTGCCGGCCCTGTCCCAGGATCATCAGGCGGCAAACCCGATTTCGCCGCAACTGGGCGAAGGCTTTCAGCAGCGTGGGGAAATCCTTGGCTCGCCCCAGCCGCCCTGCCCCCATGATGACCGGCGGACTGCCCGGCCTCAGCCAAGGATGGTCCACCGGCCGCTGGACGAAGTTCGACAGATCGGGCGCCACCGTGGGATTCGGGAGCACACGGATGCGATTGAGCGGAATATCCAGGAAAGCCGACAAGTCGGCCGCCGCGTCGCGGGAATTGGCGATGATGCCGTCGCTTTGCGAAAACAAATGCCGCTGCCGCTGCCGGAACAGCCACCGCGACCACCAAAACCGGTGCCTGAGTTCGGTCCGGGCGCCCAGCGAGGTGCCGACGCGCAAGAAAAACCGTATTCCGGAATCCCGCAGCTTGCTCTTGACCTTGAGCGCGATGCGATCGTCCCGCCCCTGACCGGTCATGACGACCGCCGGCCGGTTGATTCGCAGGTACGCCAGCAGTTCCCTCTCGAGGGACAGGTCGTCCCGACCGTCGAGGACCACCCGCTCGACCGCGGGATTCAACCGGTCGGCGAAGACGGTGTCGGCTTGATTGACGATCAAGGCCGTGCGCACGCCGTGGGCGGAAAAACCGTTGGCCAGGTGAACGAAGGTGCGCCCAACGCCGCCGTCGCCGAAGCTCGGAATGAAAAGACAAACTTGAGGAGTCGCCACGAAATCCAAGGACGTCGATTGAACCGTTCGAAATTTCTTATGAAGTCCCTGGAACGAGCGGCATGCCGCCATCGGGCGAAATATTCCGCACAGCCGTCACGAATCCTTATCGGCCAGAAGAGGAGACTCGGCGCTCTTGCCCGACGCAAAGCCGTGGAGCCGTTTCAGCAAGTAGCCGAGCATCGCCGACGACGCCAGCGCCAAGGCGATGTATTCGGCGGCCTTGGCGAAATCGGTCTGGAGCAGGCCCGCTCCGATCAGACAGGCGGTGATCCCCATGGGCAAGAACCCGATGAAACTTCCCGCCAGGAAATCCAGATGGCCGACATCCGTCATTCCCAGCAGCACATTATTATAGAAGCCGCTTATTGGAAGCTGCCGAATCAGCACGACGGCCACTACGCCGTTTCGCTCGATCTGCCGGACCAGGCGCTCGAACTGGCGGACCTTCTTCAGTCCATGGCCGGCACCGAACCGGCGGACCAGCAGAAGCGTCGCATAGGAGCCCAACACCGTCGCCAGTTGGCTCCACGCCAGCCCCCAGGCAAAGCCGAACGCCAATCCGCCGAGAGAACACAAAATCAGGCGAGGCGCTCCGATCGCGGTGAGAACCGCGCCCGCCGCGGTAAACACCAGGGGCGCCGCCAAACCGTAACCCTCCAACTCGGCTTTCAGCATTGCCGCCTGAGCCAACCAGGCTTTCAGCGGAGTAAAATAAAACGCAACCCCCAAAGCAAGTACGGCCGCAAAAGAAGCGCCGCGAAGGACACTGCCCGTTCGCGTGGCGCCCGTCAAGCGTTGTGCATCGACCATCAAAAGCCTCAAGGGAAACCCATCCAAGAGCCCGTATTATAAGTAACGGATACGAACAAAAACCATGATGAATTTCCCGCGCGGGATCGAAAAGGATTAATCGTGTATATCAGATGCGCTGCGTACCGCGAAGGTCGGCGAATCGGCGATGTCGGCGTCGAAAACGTCAGCGAACTGCTCGCGGAACCGGATACCTTCGTATGGGTCGGACTGGCCGAACCCGATCCGAACGAGTTGCTGCAACTCCAGGAAGAGTTCGGCCTGCACGAACTGGCGGTGGAAGACGCCCGCTCCGCCCATCAGCGGCCGAAACTGGAAGAATACCGGGGATCGCTGTTCCTGGTCCTGCATACCGTGGAGCTGCAAGACGGCGAGGTTCGCTTCGGCGAAACGCATCTGTTCGTCGGCAAGCCGTTTCTGATATCGATCCGGCACCAGTCGTCGCTCGGTTACGGCCGAGCCCGTGCCCGTTGCGAAAGCATGCCGCAGCTCCTGGCCAAGGGTTCCGGATTTCCGCTTTATGCGATCCTCGACCTCATCGTCGATAACTTCATGCCGGTCGTCGAGCATTACCAGACGCTGCTCGAGGAACTGGAGGAAGACATCTTCGAAAGCCGCTCGCACCGCGATGCGATGGCGCGCCTGTACGGCCTCAAGCGCAGCCTGCTGCGGCTGCGCAACGCCGCGATGCCTTTGCTGGACGTGTGCAATGCGCTGATGCGGCTTCACCCCGAAATCGTACCGAAGGATCTGCGGGTTTATTTTCGCGACGTGCTGGACCATGTGCACCGCATCATCCGCGCGACCGACACGATGCGCGAAACCTTGTCCGACGCCATGCAGGTCAACCTGGCGCTGATCACGGTCCGGCAGAACGAAGTCGTCAAGCGCCTGGCCGGCTGGGGCGCCATTCTGGCTTTGCCGACCATGGTGTTCAGCATGTACGGCATGAATTTCCGATTCATGCCGGAGCTCGACTCGCCCTTCGGCTACCCTGCGGCTTTGGCGGGCACACTGATCGGCTGCGTCTGGCTGTATCGGCGCCTGAAACGCGCCGAGTGGCTGTAAGAGCCCCGGGCCTCAGTTGCGCGTTTCCTTTCGGTTAGGCTTGCATCCCTTCTTGAAGCACTGACGGTACCGATCCACCAGCCAGCGGCCGAACCCGGCCGGCGCCAGGGCCAGCCATAAAGGGTCATAGCGCGTCAGCCGCCCCTGTTCGAGAAGACCGGAGCCGGCATGAAAGGAAAAACGGATGAAATCGATCATGCTGCGCCGCAACTGGCGGCGGCCGAGCCATGGCCGGTGCCGGACGACATCCTCCAGGTAGTAAAGCCGGAATCCTTTAGGATTCCGCATGCGGAGACTAAAACGGTCGGAAGACAAACCTTCGGCTTGGTATTCGACCTGCTGAAAAGGCTCGTTGACACAGCGAAAGACATAGTCATGGGAGATCCGTTTCCAGGTCAGCGAAGGCCGGATATGCTTTTCGCCCGGAAAAACCGGATACGGATACCGGCGCGCGACATCGGTCCGAATCGCGTGCTTTTTGTCGCCGCCTATCCTCAACCGGTAGCGCACGTCCAGAAAGCCGGCATCCAGCGGATTGTGGGGATAAGGAACGGTCAGCCGCCGCTTCCCGTCCATGCTCTCCACCAAGCCTTCCACGCCGGCGAAACGTCCGCGCTCGCTTTCCGGAATGGACTTCCAATGACGCCGGATACGCTCCAAAGTGTCCGGCAAGAGACGGTCGTCCGAGTCGAGATTGAAAAAGAGCTCCCCCTTGGCCAATTCGAGCCCTTTGTTGTGGGCGGCGTGCTTGCCCTGATTGCTCTGCCGCACGTACGTGACGGGAAATTCGACGCGCGCCTTCCAGCGGGCCACCACGGCGGCGGTGTCATCGGTCGAACCGTCGTCGACGATGACGACCTCGAAATCTCTGAAGGTCTGGACTTCGATGCTGGACAAAGCCCTCAGCAGCAGCCCGGCGCGGTTATAAGTGGGAATAAAAACGGTGAAAGCCGGGCTGTCCATAGCTAAAATTCCTTATAAATAAATTACTTAGAAACATGGCGACCTCATCCGCCCGCGCCGGATTTGAAGTTCGTTTCGATGGAATCGATGATCCGCCAAAACTCCAGGACCTGATGTTTCCGGATTTCCGCGCGCACCCGAAGCGCTTCCGGAAGATGGCGCAATGCGGCAAAAAAACCTTGGACATACACGAAGTCGAGCCGCAGCAAGCGTCCGATGAACTGGATCAGGTAACCCGGCACGAGATGGAGCATCAGGTCACGGGCCGGCAGATGCGTCCATTCGAGCAGCAATCGATTGCGCACCCGCGTTTTCTTGACGCAGCCGGCCGCCACGTTTTCGGAAATCGAACCCTTTCTTTCATGCACGACCCGGCTGGCGGGCTCCAGTAACGTTCGCCAACCGCGTTTCCAGGCGCGCAAGCACAAGTCGAAATCCTCGGAGTAGAAAGGCTTGTAAAGCGGCAAATACCCGCCCAATGCTTTGAACATCGATTTTCGAAGCGCCACTGAGCCGCCGGAGGCGAACAGGCTCTCCGTCGGCCCTTCGAACTTCAAGTCTTCGAATCTCCAGCGCACCGATCTAAGCCGGCCCCGTCTGATCCGGAAACACCGCCACGACACCGGGTTCACCCGCCCGTCCTCGTCCAGAACCAGGGGCGATACGGAGAAGACGTCGGCCTTTTCCAGATGCCGGATCAGCGGCGCAACGAAGTCTTCCCGCGGACGCACATCGGAATTCAGAAAAATCAGGAACTCCGCTTCGGCGGCGGCGACGCCCGAGTGGATCGCTTCGGCGAAACCGCGATTGGTTTCATGGACCACGAGGCGAACCGAAGGGAACTCGCTCCGGAGCATCCCGGCGCTTCCGTCTTCCGAACCGTCGTCCACCGCGACGATCGAGCAGGCGCCGGGATAAGCGGCGGCGGCGCGCATCACGAACGGCAGATTGCGGCGCAACAAATGCACCCCGTTGAAATTGGGAATGATGACGCCGACCGGCGGGAAGTCGGGCTCATCCATGGTTGGCCTTAGAAAAACGAAAGCCGGCGCCCAGAATCAGGCTCAACGGATAGAGCGTCGATCGGGAGAAAAAAGGCAGCGTAAGAAAGGCATGCGCCAGATGCGCCGTCGCCACGACGATCAGGAGAAGGCCTGCTTGCCTTTGGCCGGGACGATCGGCGCTTGCTATCCGGCTCAAGAGCGTCCTGAAAAACAGCGCATAGGCCGAGATCGCCAAGGCAAGCCCCACCACGCCGTGGCTGTAAAGCAATTCCAGCAGGAAGTTGTGCGGAAAGGAAAAATCGACCACGGCGTGGAAGCTGGAATAAGCCGGATAATCCCGGTAAAACTGCCCGAATCCGTGCCCGAAAACCCATTCGCGCGCCGAGCTCGCCGACTGCATTTCGGCGGTTTCCGTCCAGATGGCCACCCGCTCTTCCTTGAGCGCATTGGCGAAGAGATCGTCCACCCTGGCGTCGAACCCGTAGATCCCCGACAGGTACAACAACGCGGGAACCGCCAGGATTGCCGAGACCGTCGTCCGACGGCGGCGGGCCGCCAGGAACGGGACGATCGCCAGCGAGCCGGCCAGCAGCGCCAGGAATCCCGGCCTCGACTGCGTCTTCAGCAACAACAGCGCATCGGCGAGCAACGCCAGAAGAAACAGTCCTTGCATCGCTCCCCTGCCCGCCGCGACCGAAAAATAGAACAGGATCGGCAGCGTCAGTACGCAATACAGCGCGAGGACATGGGGATTGGAAAACAGACCGAATTTGCCGGGATAGGCCGCAAACCCCATCCACTGGGCAATGACATAAACGACGGACAGCACGGCAAGCAGCGGCTTATGGAGCGGCCGGCGACCGCTGCCGAATCGCTCGGGCAGCATGATGACGCCGGCAACCGCCGCCACCGGCCACGACAGATGCTCCAAAAAGCGAAGGTCGATCCCGCCAGCGGGCGCCATGAGATAGCCTTGCACGGCCAATACGGCGACTAGAGCCAGCAAAGCGGCCATCGGCCGACTAATTCGGCAACGGCCGCGGGCCGGCAACGCCAGGCCGACGACGGCGGCGGCGCTCAGGTACAGAAAAATGTCATGGGTGCCGACCCCGAACAGGAGGGAGACCCCGAAGCCGTAAATCGACGCGGTGAGGAGGCCCTCGAGAAGCCTCGCGCGGAGTCCCGGAAAATTCCCATCGTTCGAGGCCGTCATCCCTTTCATCGGCCGGTGTTCCGTCAAACGCTCCGGCAAGAGCGCATGTCGCGGGGCGGTCGCCGGAAAAAGGCTTCGAATTCAGGAGGCCGGAGGAGCTCGATTGCCGTGAAAGGTGGTGCATCCTGCATCGACGTTCAATCCAAGAATGAAAGCGGGAGGGAATCGTATTACAAAGCTCGGGCATGCGTCAAAGGCGGGGTTCCCGCGTGGAAATTCATTGCCGTCCACGTGCGGAATGCGGCTTCGCTTGAAAAGCGGACGCCGCATCCCAATCTATTGAGTCATCCCGATTAAGCAACTAAAGGCATTTTTCCAATGCGAATGGACAAATTGACCAGTAAATTCCAGGCAGCCCTGGCCGAAGCGCAAAGCTTGGCTTTGGGCCACGACCATCAGTTCATCGAGCCGATCCACGTCATGGCGGCGCTGCTCGACCAGGAAGGCGGGACCGCGCGCCCCCTGCTCTCGCAGTGCGGCGTCAACGTCAATCAACTCCGCGCTTCTTTGGAAGAAGCGCTCAAGCGCATGCCGCGGGTGGAAGGCGTCGGGGGCGACGTGCAGGTCTCCAACGAACTGGGCCGGCTGTTGAACCTGACCGACAAGCTGGCCCAGAAACGCGGCGACACGTTCATTACCAGCGAGATCTTCATGCTGGCGGCCATCGAGGACCGGGGCCAGCTCAGCGATCTGCTCCGGAAAGCGGGTCTGGACCGAGCCAAGCTGGAACGGGCGATCGAACAGATCCGGGGCGGGCAGAAAGCCGACGACGCGAACGTGGAAGAGCAGCGCCAGGCGCTGCAAAAGTTCACGATCGATCTGACCGAGCGCGCCGAGCAGGGCAAGCTCGATCCGGTGATCGGGCGCGACGACGAAATCCGCCGCACCATCCAGGTTCTGCAGCGGCGCACCAAGAACAACCCGGTTTTGATCGGCGAGCCCGGCGTCGGCAAAACCGCCATCGTCGAAGGTCTGGCGCAGCGCATCGTCAACGGCGAAGTGCCGGAAGGCGTCAAGGGCAAGCGCCTCTTGGCCCTGGACATGGCGGCCCTGATCGCCGGCACCAAGTTCCGCGGCGAATTCGAGGAGCGGATGAAGGCGCTCCTGAACGATATCGCGAAGCAGGAAGGCAAGATCATCCTCTTCATCGACGAGCTGCACACGCTGGTCGGTGCGGGCCGGGCGGAAGGCGCGATCGACGCCGGCAATATGCTAAAGCCCGCCCTGGCGCGCGGCGAACTGCATTGCATCGGCGCCACGACGCTGGACGAATACCGCCAGTACATCGAAAAGGACGCGGCCCTGGAACGGCGGTTCCAGAAAGTGCTGGTGGACGAACCCGGCATCGAGGACACCATCGCCATCCTGCGCGGACTCAAGGAAAAATACGAGGTGCACCACGGCGTCACCATTACCGATCCCGCGATCGTGGCCGCGGCGACCCTGTCGCACCGCTATATCACCGACCGCAATCTGCCGGACAAGGCCATCGACCTGGTGGATGAGGCCGCCAGCCGCATCCGCATGGAAATCGATTCCAAACCGGAAGAAATGGACCGGCTCGACCGCCGGCTGATCCAGCTCAAGATCGAGCGGGAGGCCTTGAAAAAGGAAACCGACGAAGCGTCGCGCCGACGCCTCGATGCCCTGGAAGACCATATCGCCGAATTGGAGAGGGAATACGCCGAACTGGAAGAGGTGTGGAAGGCGGAGAAGGCCGCGCTGCAAGGCACGACAACCATCAAGGAGCAACTGGAGCGCGCCCGCCTCGACCTGGAAGCCGCGCGGCGTACCGGCGACTTGGCGCGCATGTCGGAGTTGCAGTACGGCGTCATTCCGAAATTGCAGAAGGAGCTGGACCTGGCCACCCAGGCCGAAATGCACGAAACCAAGCTGATGCGCAACAAGGTCACCGACGAGGAAATTGCCGAAGTGGTCTCCAAGTGGACCGGCATTCCCGTGGCGAAAATGCTCGAAGGCGAACGGGAAAAGCTGCTCCGCATGGAGGAAAATCTGGCGCGGCGGGTCGTCGGCCAGCAGGAGGCCATCAAGGCGGTGTCGGACGCCATTCGCCGCTCCCGCGCCGGCCTCGCCGACCCGCGCCGTCCGAACGGCTCCTTCCTGTTCCTGGGGCCGACCGGCGTCGGCAAGACCGAGCTGTGCAAGGCACTGGCCGAGTTTCTGTTCGACACCGAGGAAGCGATAGTGCGGATCGACATGTCGGAATTCATGGAAAAGCACTCGGTGGCGCGCCTGATCGGGGCCCCGCCGGGCTACGTCGGCTACGAGGAAGGCGGCTACCTGACCGAGGCAGTGCGCCGCAGGCCCTACTCGGTGATCCTCCTGGACGAAGTGGAAAAGGCTCATCCCGAAGTGTTCAACATCCTGCTGCAGGTGCTCGACGACGGACGGCTCACCGACGGCCACGGCCGCACCGTGGACTTTCGCAACACCGTCATCGTGATGACCTCGAACCTGGGTTCGGACCGGATCCAGGAGTTGGCCGGCGAGGAGAATTATCAGCGCATGAAGGCCGCGGTCATGGAGGTGGTCACCCACTACTTCAGGCCGGAATTCATCAACCGTATCGATGAAGTCGTGGTTTTCCACCCGCTGATCAAGGAACAGATCCGCGCCATCAGCCGAATCCAGATCGGCTACCTGCAAAAACGCCTGGCCGACCGCAACGTGGCGCTCGCCGTCAGCGAGGCCGCCCTGGACAAGCTCGGAGAAGCCGGTTTCGATCCGGTTTACGGCGCGCGGCCGCTGAAACGCGCCATTCAGAACCAGATCGAGAACCCCTTGGCGCAAGACATCCTGTCCGGACGGATCGCTCCCGGCGATACGGTCAGCGCGGACGTGGAGAACGGCGCGATCGTCTTCCGCAAGGCGGCCTGAGCCTAGCGCATTTTCTAATTCGGTGTAGCGTCCGCGGCAGCGGGCGCTGCACGGCTTAATCCCGTTCGAGCGCCCCCGAGCATTGGAGCCCGACACCGGAACAGCCCAAAGGGGCACGCGAGGGGCGAGGCGGACCAAACGCGGGTCCGGTGAACCCGCGTTCCGCCGAGCGGGTTCGCCATGGACGGCGAACCCCGGACTTCACGGCGATGCAGGACGGCATCGCCGTGAAGCGTGCGGCGACCGAGGCACACGGAAGTGCCTTCGGTCGCCCCCGGTGCCGGGCGAAACGCGCAGGATCAGGGCGCTCGCCGGGTGGCCTTTCTTTTGGTTCCTTTGGATTTGCGCCGATCCTGGCGCAAACCCTTCGGGCGCGCTTCGCGCTTCCAAAATTGTTCCCGACAATTTTGTCTTCGGACAAGCAAAGACAAACTCGCCGGGAGCGAATTTGGACCGCCGAAGGCGGGTCCGCAGGACAAACCCCAGGGAGGGGGTTTGCAAAAGGAACCCGCGTGCGGGGCGGCTCCCCGCTCTAAAACACTCGTCGCGTTCAGCGGCACCTTAACATGGCATTTTTGGGCATTTAGCCCGCCATGCGGAAACGAAAAATGCTCTAATGGCCGGCCAAGTTCGGCACAGGGAGGTGCCGCCGCTTGTTCCGTTCGCTTCCGGAAAGGGGGATGCCGCGGCTAAATTCTTGCGCCGGTCCTTGGAGCCTGAGATTATATGATTCCGACCGATGGTCTTCATGCTGCGGCACCGATTCGCCCCCTGACGCCATCGTAATCACCGGAACCCTACGGCTTACCGGTCGCGGGGTCGGATCCATGAATTCTGAGAATCCAAACTCCTCGGCAGTTCCAAAACTCGTGAACCAGGAAGGACGACATATGGACATGCGCAAGGTACTGTGCTTCAAACTTTCGGCGACCCGGGACGAATCGTTCGATACCCTGCGGTCTCTGAATTGGACTGTCTTTTCCACCGGCGACCTGAGCGAAGCCAAGAGCCTCATCGATCATCACCGATTCAAGGTCGGGATGGTTTTCTTAGGTTCGCCCCTGCCAAACGACTTATCCTCGATCGACGGTCTTTTCACCGTGCGCCGTTCCATGGAATGGATCGGCCTGCTAACCCCGGAGGTCCTGAACAGACTGGACGTATGCGAGCTCATTTCCCGCCGCTTCTACGATTATCACACGCTGCCCCTGGATAGCGGACGGCTGCAACTGACGCTGGGCCATGCCTGGGGCATGGCCGATATGCTGGAACGCACCGCCGCCTCGGCCCATAGAAGTCCCGAGGAGCTGATCGGATGCAGCCCCGCGAGCCTCAAGCTGTTCCGAACCATCAAGAAAGCCGCCGCCACCGACGCGCCCGCCTTGATCGTCGGCGAGAACGGCTCCGGAAAACGATCGGCGGCGCTCGCCATACACAGGTCCTCCGATCGATGCGACAAACCCTTTGTCAAGGTGAGTTGCGACGGACTGCCGCCGGAAGTCATTTACGCAGAGCTTTTCGGCCATGCGAAAGATCCGCACATCCGAACTCCGGCCCCCGCCCCGGCCAAGGGGCGTCTGGAAGCCGCGGCCGGAGGCACCCTGTTCCTGGACGACATCGGCCATCTGACCGGCGATCTGCAATCCGAGCTGCTGAATTTTATCCGTCAAGGAACCGTCCGGTCTGGCGACGGCGCCGCGGAAATACCGGTCGACGTCCGGATTATTGCCGCCGCTCAAACCAGCCTGGAACAGGCGGTAGCGGACGGCCGCTTCCGGGAAGATCTTTATCGGCAATTCAAGAACCTGATCATCAACGTTCCGCCGCTCCGGGAACGCCAGGACGATATCGAACTCCTCGCCAAACATTATCTTCGCGTGTTCGCCGAAGGCGACGGCGACTCCGTTCAAGCCTTCGAACCGGAGGCTTTAAAGGCGATGCGTCATTACGACTGGCCCGGCAATATTCGCGAGCTGATCAGCCGGATCAAAAGGGCCAAGGTGATGTGCGAGAACGCCTCGATAAGCCCGGCAGACCTGGGCTTGAACGAGTGCCTTCCGGGCTTCGCCAACGCGCTCGATCATCCGATGACCCTGGAGGAAGCCAAGGACCAGACCGAAAAGGAAATCATCCAGCTTGCGCTGCAAGCCACGGACAACAATATTTCCCGTGCGGCGCGGCAACTGGCGGTATCCCGCATGACGCTCTATCGCCTGATGTACAAGCACCAGATCCGAAGCCATTGGGTCGGAGAAAACCTGGGAATCGCCGCCCAGGAATGAGATTCTTCGAGACCCGAGCCTTTCTCGACGGGGCGAAGCGCCGGGTCCTGCGCGCTTCGCCCGGCGTTTTGGGACGCTGGGCGCTGCCCCGGAAAATACTCTAATCCCCCGCCGGCGAAATGCTGAACCCCAGGAGGGTGGCTTGCTGCCGGAGCGTGTCGGCAAGCTGGCCAAAATGGCCCCGATTGTACGTGCGGATGACCATGCAGTACTCGAAGGCTTTGCCGCACTCTACCAGCCGATAGCTCATGCTGGCGATGCGCGTCTTATGCCGGGCGATCAAAGCCCGGACGGACGCTTCGTCCGGCGCCGAATCCCTCGAATACCGCAGCATCAACTGGGCGTATTGTTGGCTCGGCAGCCAGTACTCGATCAATCGGAAGAGAGCCAGAGTGCCCACGACGGCGCCGGTGACGAGGATTGCCGGATAGTAGAAACCGATTCCGTAAAGAATGCCGAGGGCGGCGGTCATCCAGATGGATGCCGCCGTAGTCAGGCCGCGGATCGTCAGCTTCTCCTTGAAAATCACCCCGGCGCCCAGGAAACCGATGCCCGTCATGATGCCCGCGGCCATGCGGGTCGGATCGGTCTGAACCGTCTCCAGGGGAACACCCTTCAGCCACTGGCCCTGATAGCTGGTCAGCAGCATCAGGAGCGCCGAGGCCAGACAGACGAGAGCATGAGTCCGAAATCCGGCCGGACGACCGTGAAACGTGCGTTCGAGCCCGATGAGGCTGCCGGCCGTCCACGCGCTTCCCAAATGGATCGCTATTTCGAAGTATTCGTTGCTCATAATGCCTGGGCCGTATTATCCTAGAAACGGCAGTTGACCGCTTCGCTACACCGGAAAAACCCTTTAAGTCTTGACGGTTATCGCATTTATCCGCTTCACCCTTCAGGTGAGGCCGCTACGCACCCGATTGCACGGCCGACGGGCCGCCTGGCGGCGTTGCTCCTTCTTGCGGGAGACTGCCCCGCGGCGGCGTCGCGCCTTGCCATCCGGCCCGTCGGCCGCACACTCCGATGCGTCCAACTGCCGTTTCTAGGATTATTCGGGAACCAGCGTTAACCGATGCCTGGCCGCGTCCGGCAAAAACGGCAGCGCGACGCCTTTGAGCCAAGCTTCCTGCTGATCGCGGTAATGCGCCGAGAACGGATGCCCCGATTGGCCTCCCGGCATGTGGAGAATACCTTCCTCCGGGTGGGCCGGCGAGACCGCCATGCGCTCGCTGGCCCCGTGGCCTTCGAACAGCACGCGCACGCAGAAGCTGCCGCAGCCGCTCGAGGGCTCCTCGGGCATATCCAGCACCCAACCGGCGAGTGCGAACCCCTGGCTGAACGGGTGGCTCAGATGGACCCGGTTGATTCGGCCCCATGAAAGAGCCTCCAATCGGTCGGCGCCGTTCCGCCGCATGACCTCATCCGCACTGCGGCGGAGCGTTTCCGTCAAGAAACCGCGCCAGTCGCCATACCGGCGATCCGGCAGGGTTTCCGGAGCCTGCTCCGTCAACAGCGTGCGAAGCGGCGTTTCCTGTTCGCGCCAGGCATAGGCGAAACTCGGATCGGCCGCCGCGCACCGGCTCACCAGGGGCGCGAACACGGCTTTTGCGAGATTCCGCCGCCATTCGACCAACAGCCCGATGCCGACGCTAGCGGCATCGAGCCGGCCGTTCCAGCGTTCGATCGAACGCTTCGCCTCCGCCAGAACCCCATTTTGCGGCTCGCCGTTCAGCACGGACAAGGCCAGACGGCGATAGAACTCGTAAAACTCGCTGACCGTGTCGAGCTGCAATGCCAGCATGTCCTGTTCCGATATCCGACTCATCTCTCTGAGTCGCTCGCTGATGCGGTAGGCCCGATAGCCGTACGAGAAATTGTGGCCGATTACATAGGGATAGCCCTTACCCAGAGTACGATTGTTGGCGGTGGCCAGAAAACCTTCGGCGGGATCGACGACCCGCGGCAGTTCGTCGGGCGGAATGAATCCGTCCCAGCGGGCGCTGCCGTCCGCCCACGGAACGCTGACGCTGCCGTCGAAACCCGTCCGCTTCGGAAAAAAGCCCATGTACGTCCAGGCGATGTGCCCCGCTTCGTCCGCCAGAACGACGTTCTGGGGCGGCGCTCCGGCGCGGTTCACGACCGCCATGGCTTCGTCCAGGGTTTTAACCCGGTCCATCCCGAGCAGCCCCAGGTTCACGGCGCCCGGATCCAGCGCGATCCAGCGGACCGCCACGGGCTGTCCGAGCAGCGGCTCCGGCGAGACCGGCCCCCAAACCGTGCTTTTCAGCTCGATGGTCTCGGCCTGGCCGTCCTTCACGGCGATACTCTCGGTTCGCGTCTCGAACCGCCGCCAGCCTTCGGGCGTCCGGTACCGGCCGGAATCGGCGGGATCGAGTTCGATCCGCACCAGATCCAGCAAATCGGCGTCCACGTTGGTGAATCCCCAGGCCACATGGCGATTGCTGCCGACCACGACCAGCGGCACTCCCGGCAGGGTGACGCCGGACCAATCCACGTCGTCGTAGAGCAGCCTGGCGCGGTACCAGATGTTCGGCACCGCCAGCCCCAAGTGCATATCGTTGGCCACGATGGCGCGTCCGTCCCTGGTTTTCGCTCCGCCCACCGCCCAGTTGTTCGAACCGATGCTCGGCGCTTCCGGCTCGATGGCGCTGCCGAATTTTTGGCCCCCGGCCTCATCGATCAAACCCGCGATCGACTTCACCGGAACGGGACGCGCCGGCCGGCGCGAATCTTCGCCGCCCAGGAGCACGGTCGCGTACGGGTCGGTATCGGGGGTCAGAAAAGCCGCCACCTCGGACGGCAAAAGGCGCTCCATCAGCGTGAGCGCCCGCTCGTCCTTGTCATGCCCGTTCAGAGTTTGAAACATGCCCAGCGCGACCAGCATGCTGTCTTCCGGCCGCCAGGGATCGGGGCGATAGGCCAGGACCCGGAACTCGAACGGCATCGCCTTGGCTCGCGAGACGAAGGCATTCACGCCGTCCGTATAGGCTTGCAGCACGGTACGCTGATCCGCCGGCATCCGGTTCACGATCTCTTCGGCCGTGCGCCGAAACTGAAAAGCCCTCTGCCGCCGGTCCAGGATCAAAGCCTTTTCTCCGAAAATCTCCGCCAGCCGTCCGGCGGTCTTGCGCCGCATCAGGTCCATCTGGAACAGCCGGTCGCGCGCGTGGAGATAGCCCAGCACGCGGAACGCATCCTCTCGCGTTGCGGCGCGTACCGAGGGAATTCCGAAACGATCCGCTTCCACCTCGGTCCTGGCGGAGAGTCCGGGCAGATTCGCCTCCCCGTCCATGACCGGCAGCGACTGCGCAATCCTGTCAATCTGATAGGCGGCGGGCGCAATTGCGAACAGCAACGCGAACCCGACCAGGTATAAAAACCGTTTAGCGTTCATGAATGATGGCCGTTGTTCCGGATCGTTGGCGAAAGGCGAGGGTATTTGAATTCGGGTATACTGCCCCGATTTTCGAAGAGCGAGCAATACCATGAGACCGAGCGGACGCCAGCCGGATGAACTGCGAAAGATCGCATTGACCTGCAATTACACCAAACACGCGGAAGGCTCGGTGCTCGTCGAATTCGGCGATACCCGCGTGATCTGCACGGCCAGCATCGAAGAAAAGGTGCCGCCGTTCCTGAAAGGCAAAGGCAGCGGCTGGATTACCGCGGAATACGGCATGCTGCCGCGATCCACGCACGAGCGGATGGGACGGGAAGCGGCCAGGGGCAAGCAGGGCGGCCGCACCATGGAAATCCAGCGGCTCATCGGACGCTCCCTGCGGGCGGCGCTTAACCTGGAAGCCCTGGGCGAACGGACCGTTACCATCGACTGCGACGTGATCCAAGCCGACGGCGGTACCCGCACGGCCTCGATCACCGGAGGCTATGTCGCCTTGTCCCTGGCCATACGCAACCTGATGAAGCAGAGAAAGCTCCGGATCAATCCTATCCACGGTCAAATCGCATCGGTGTCGGTCGGCATCTACAAGGGCGTACCGGTGCTGGATCTGGATTACCGCGAGGACTGCGAAGCGGAAACCGACATGAACGTGGTCATGAACGAAGCCGGCGCCTACGTGGAGGTTCAGGGCACGGCGGAAGGTCATGCCTTCCGGCGCGAAGAGCTCGACGCCATGCTCGATTTAGCCGGCAAAGGAATCGAAGAATTATTGGCCCATCAGCGGACCGCTCTCGAAAACTGCAAAGCCGGCTAAGCCGGCTTTGCATCAAGCCATTCCGGAATACCTCAGAGCGGACGCCCGGCGGCCATCGCCTCCGGCACTTCCACCAGCTTGCCCGATCTTACGTCGTAGATGAAACCGTAGATCGGAATATTCTTCGGCACCAGAACGTGATTGCGGACCCGTCTCACGTCCTCGGCGACGCTTTGCTCCTGGTTCTTGATGGTCAGCCAGTTGATGTATTTGCCTTCGGCCGAACCCGGCCCCTTGCCGACGTCATGCCAACCGCTGGCGTCGATGGTGGCGGTTTCGAGGCTATTGCTCAGCAGGTCGCCCATGATCTCATTGGTGAACAGCTCCATTCCGCAGTCCGTGTGGTGAATGACGAACCATTCGCGGGTGCCGAGCAACTTGTAAGAGATCACCAGGGAACGGATCGCGTCGTCGCTGGCCCGGCCGCCCGCGTTGCGGATCACGTGAGCATCGCCCTCGGAAAGGCCGGCGTACTTGGCAGGGTCGAGGCGGGCGTCCATGCAGGTCAGGATCGCGAAATGCCGCCCCGGCGGCAGGGGCAGATGGCCTTTGTCGAAACTTCCGGCATACGCTTGATTGGCGCTGAGCACTTCGTTCAAGATTTGGCTCATATGTTTTTCTCCTCTGAGATTGTTGTTGTTTATGACACCGACCGAATCGCTTCCCCTCCAGGAAAGCGATTCGGCCCGCCACCGTGAGACCAGCCGACGATGAAAAAAATCCTGCTCGCCAGCAATAACCCCGGAAAGGTCCGCGAAATCCAGGCCATATTAGCAAACGATGACATGGAAATCGTACCGCAATCCGCTTTCCAAGTCCCGGATGTCGAGGAGGCCGGGCTGACCTTCGTCGAGAACGCCATCCTGAAGGCCCGGCACGCCAGCAAGCTCTCCGGGCTGCCGGCCATCGCCGACGATTCGGGCCTGGAAGTCGACGCCCTGGGCGGCGCGCCCGGCGTTTTATCGGCCCGCTACGCCGGCCCCGGCGCGAGCGATGCCGAGAACAACGCCAAGCTGCTCCGGGAGCTGGAGAATATTCCGGATGCCGGGCGGACCGCCCGGTTTCGCTGCGTCATGGTTTTTCTGCGCCACGCGGAAGACCCGAGCCCATTGATCGGGCAAGGCGCATGGGAAGGCGTCATTCTGCGCCAACCGCGCGGCGAAAAGGGCTTCGGCTACGATCCGCTGTTTTTCGTGCCGGAAAAAGGCTGTGCTTCCGCCGAGCTGTCTCCGGACGAAAAAAACCGCCTGAGCCACCGCGGAAGAGCCTTGCGGGAGCTCGTCGCGCAACTGCGCGATTCAGCCTGACGGGATTCTACGGAACGCCGGCCGGGCGCTCCGGTGAAACGGCCTCCGCCGAGTGGTCCTTATGGAATTCCTCGGTATAGGTATGCGCCGAAAAGATCAGCAGCACGCCGGCGCCTATCATGGCGATTTGCTGAAGCGCGGCGCTGGCATTGGTGCGATGGTGCAAGCTGGGAATGAGGTCCGCAACCGCCACATAGACGAAGCTCGACGCCGCCAAGGCGAGAAAATAAGGCAGGGCCTCGCGCAGATTTTCCAGGCTGTAATACGCAAGAACCCCGCCCAGCAGAGTCGCCAGGCTGGACAAGAGATTGTAGAGCAAGGCCTTCGCGCGGCCGTAACCGCTTTTCAGCAGGATCGCGAAATCGCCCACCTCCTGCGGAATTTCGTGAGCGAACACCGCGAGGCTGGTGACTATTCCTAAGTGCAAATCGGTGAGAAACGCCGCGGCGATCAACACGCCGTCCACGAAGTTGTGGATGCCGTCGCCCAGCACAATGAGCGTGCCGGCCGGCTGGTGAAAGTGGTCGTCGGTGTGCGTCTCGCAATCCCCGGCATGGCAATGCCGCCAAAGCAGCAGCTTTTCCAGCAGGAACAATCCGAGTATTCCGGCGAGCACGACGGCGAAGACCGTGTCCGACCGCTCCGCGCCGACCGTTTCGACGGCATGGGGCAAAAGATCCAGAAACGCCACGCTCAATAACGCGCCCAAGGCGAAACTGATGCCGTGAGGCAGCACGCGGGGATGATGCCGGTCGGGAATCATCAGGAACAGCGATGCCGCAAGAACGCTCAAGACGCCGCCGATCAACGTAAAAATCATTATCCAGAGGAGAAGGCTCATGTCTTATTTGTATTATTCGCGCCAGATCAACGTGGCCATGCGGCCGGTAACGCGATCGCGGCGATAGGAAAAAAAATCTTCGGCATTGCCGAAGGTACAAAAACCGCCGCCGTAGACGGCCGAAACGCCGGCATCGTTCAGCACGATACGGGCGAGGCCATAAAGATCCGCCAGCCATTTGGCGTTCCCCGTTTCGCGGAATGCTTCGGCGAATGCGGCTCTCTTGCGGACAAAGGTCTCCCGAACCTCATGCCCCACCTCGAACGCATCCGGACCTATCGCAGGCCCCATCCATGCCAGCAAATCGCCTCCCTCCAGCGATTCGACGGCGGCTTCGATGACGCCCGCCGCAAGCCCTTTCCATCCGGCGTGCACCGCCGCCACGCGGTCGCCCTCCCTCGAACACAGCAAAACCGGAAGACAATCCGCCGTCATGACCGCGCAAACGACGCCGCTTCCGTGCGCAAATACCGCATCCGCACTTCGGTCCGACGATACGTCGGCCGGGATCGCCCGGTTTCCGTGTACCTGATTCAGCCAGACGGGGTCCGAGGGCAGATTCAAGGCATCCCGGAGGCGACGCCGGTTTTCCGCAACGCGGTCCGGATCGTCCCCGACATGAGTCCCCAGGTTGAGGCTCCGGTAAGGACCTATGCTCACCCCGCCACGGCGCAGCGTGCTCGCCGCCCGGACGCCGGGCGGAGCGGGCCACTCGGGTTCGATCCAGAACCTGGTCATGCCTCTTCTCTCAACGCCGCGAGCAGATCGGAGAAATCCGCCGGCAGCGGCGACTGCCACTCCATGTATTCGTGGGTCACCGGGTGCATAATGCCGAGCTTTTCCGCATGCAGGGCCTGCCTCCTGAAATCCCGAATAACCCGGATCAGCTCTCCGCTCGCACCGGCCGGTATTTTGGGCCGGCCGCCGTACACCGGATCGCCGACCAAGGGATGATGGATGTAGGCCATGTGAACCCGGATTTGATGGGTTCGCCCGGTTTCGAGCTTTACCCGTAGCAAGGTGTGGCTAGGAAATCGCTCGGCGACGCGGTAATGAGTAACGGCGGGCTTGCCTTCGTCGCGGACGGCGAAACGCTTCCGGTCGGTGCGGTGGCGGCCGATCGGCTCGTCCACTGTTCCGCCGGCCGTCACGATGCCCTGCGCCAAGGCCAGGTATTCCCGATGCACGGTCCGAGCCTGAAGCTGCTCCACCAGCGATTTGTGCGCCGCCAAGGTCTTCGCGGCCATCAATAATCCGCTGGTGTCCTTGTCCAGCCGGTGGACGATGCCGCAGCGCGGAATTCCGGCCAGTGCCGGGACATGGTGGAGCAAGGCGTTCTGCAGCGTTCCGTCACGGTGTCCGGCCGCGGGATGCACGACCAGTCCCGCGGGCTTGTCGACGATCAGGATCGCTTCGTCCTCGTAAGAAATCGCAAGAGGGATATCCTGACTCTCGACGGTCGAAGTCTCCTCGATCTCGGCAAGCAGGACCACCTGCTCGCCGCCCAGGATCCGGTGCTTTGGAGTCAGAACGGCCCCATCGACCCGGACCGATCCGTTTTTGATCCAGCTTTGCAGGCGACTCCTGGAAAAATCCGTAAACAGCTCGCAGAGGGCCTGATCGAGACGGCGGCCGGCCAACGATGGGGGAATTTCGGCGGTAACGACGCGGGTGGAATTCACTTCTATGGGATCGATAATTCAAGGTATACTGCGAACGTTAAGACTGTCGCCCTGATCATGTCGTCTTTTTTCACTTTTTTTCGGCCTGCGCGCTCCATTCCTTGGCTACTGGCCTTTGCCGTACTGCTATTCGGCTGTTCTACCACTCGCGAGGAAAGAGACGAATACGCCGATTGGACCGCGGAGCAGTTTTACACCGAGGCGAAAAAAGCACTGACGGAAAAATATTACGAAAAGGCGGTGCGATTATACGAGAAACTCGAAGCCCGCTATCCGTTCGGCAAATATGCGACTCAGGCGCAACTCGACATCGCCTACGCCTACTACAAGAACGACGAGTCCGATTCGGCTCTCGCCGCCGCAGACCGCTTCATCAAGCTCAATCCGACTCATCCGAACGTCGATTACGCCTATTATCTCAGAGGCTTGGTGAATTATAACCGAGGCATCACCTTTATCGACCGTTTTCTGCCAACGGATTCATCCCAGCGCGATCCCGGATCGGCTCGGGATGCCTACAAGGAATTCGATGAACTGATCGCCAAGTTCCCCAACAGCCGCTATGTGGACGACGCCAAGCAGCGAATGGTGTCGTTAAGAAACAATCTGGCCATGTACGAGGTCCACGTCGCCGACTTTTACATGCGGCGGGGCGCCTATCTTGCGGCGGCCCGGCGCTGTGCCGAAATCATTCGCAACTATCAACGCACCCCGGCCGTGCCGGTGGCGTTGCAGATGATGGAGCAGGCTTACCGCAAGCTGGATATGAAGGAATTGGCCGACGATACGGCGCGCGTCTATGCATTCAACTATGCCGCAGGCGTTCCCGGCCAGGCCAAGGATCTGGTTTACGAGCCGTCCGCCATGGAGCGCTTGTGGAACTTCCTCGGTTTGGAAAAATAGTTTTCCGCTTCATCCGGTGGACAGGATGGCCGTCGCAAGGATGAACACCCCCCGCCCCCCGACCGAAAGCCGCCCTGTTCAGGTATTGTGCGTCGGACACGCCTCGTACGACCTGTTTTTTTCCGTGCCCCGCCACCCGGAAGCGGACGAAAAGATCTTCGCCGAATCCTTGCTGTCCTGCGGCGGCGGCCCCGCCGCGAATGCGGCCGTGACCGCGGCGCGCCTGGGTTACACGGCGGCTTTCGCGGGTTACCTGGGAAACGATCCCTACGGGCAGATACATTTCGAGGAACTGCGCCAGGAGAAGGTGTCCACGGATTGGATCGTGCGCGGCCCGTCGCCCACGCCTTTGTCCGCCATCCTGATAAAACCGGACGGCAAGCGGGCGCTGGTCAACTACAAGGGCGGCACGGAGCCTTTGCCGGCGAACAGCATCGATTTTTCGGCCGCCGCGCCGGAGGTCGTCCTGTTCGACGGGCACGAGCCGGCCGTATCCGGGCCTTTATGCGCCTGGGCGAGGTCCGAATCCATTCCCACCGTCCTGGACGCCGGCTCCCTGCATACGGGAACCGACGCGCTGATGTTCGCGGTCGATTTCCTGGTCTGCTCGGAAAAATTCGCGCGGCAATGGCTGGGCGACAACGATCCGGAGCGGGCGTTGCATCGTTTGGCCGAACGCTCGCCCGCCGTCGTCATTACCTTGGGCGAGTATGGACTGATCTGGAAGAAAGGCGCCGAATCGGGAAGGCTCGCCGCCTTTCCGGTGAAGGCCGTAGACACTACCGGAGCCGGCGATGCTTTTCACGGGGCGTTCGCCGCCGCCCTTGCGAGCGGACAGAATTGGCAGGATATCTTGCGCTATGCCAGCGCTGCGGGCGCCCTTTGCTGCACCAAGGCGGGCGCGCGGCCCGGCATTCCCAATCGGGAGGAGCTCGAATCGTTCTTGAAATCCGGGAAACAATGACCGAGTTATTGACATCGGGCGCCTTCCCTTTAAAGCTTATGGGATATCGGGATATTTTCAGCCTTTCTCCATCACGGAATAGGGATGGGAATACAGGCCGGCAATTTGGCTCCACAGAGGGAGTCGATCATCAGTTCTTGATCTTAGTGCCATTCGTTAAGCAGCTGATGTATTTAGTAAGGAAATGGCACGAAGTGATGAACAGGTGTTTTCGATGAATATCTACGTCGGCAATTTGTCCTATCAGGTCACCAGCGAGGAACTGCGTCAAGCGTTCGCACGCTTTGGCGAGGTTACCAGCGCGAACGTCGTGATGGATAAACTTACAGGTCGCTCCAAGGGCTTCGGCTTTGTGGAAATGTCGGATCGGGCCAGCGCTGAAGAGGCTATCAAACAGCTCGACGGCGCCGATCTCAAGGGGCGCAATATCCGGGTAAACGAGGCACGCCCTCGCTCCGAAAGCCAATCGACTTTTCCGCCGCGGCGCGCCCGGAACGTTTGACGGCTAAAATCCCGCCGTCTCCACGTTCCGACTATTGGAGCACGAGACGGCGTTCTACCCCAGACGCCCGCCAGCTGGCCGACTGCGGCACAGCTTCGAGAGGATTATCGATCGCGTTCCCGCTGACGCATCCTACCTGTGCCGCCGGAAAAACGCCGAAGAGTCCGCCCGCTCGTCCCTGGCGCGCATGATCTGCGGGACTTCACGGATATTCAGTTAAGCCGCCCCACTAGTCCCGCATCGATTCCGCAACCGCCCAAATCCGGATAGTCGCGCAGGTTCTGTAAAAAGTCGCGGTAGGCAGGATGCTGAAAAGCGATGCGCTTGATCTTTCCGCCGTCGAACTCGAACTCCAGGGCGCCGCCTTTGGCCAGCGGACTGCCGGCTTTCGTCGCGAAAAGCATGATCGCCTGGTTTTTGAGCGGTTTCCCCAGCTCGAATGCGGGCCGGGCGCAACTCAAGGCGTCGATCTGAAGCGCCGCAAAAACCTGAGCCAATTGCGCCGCGCCCGCCACGATCCCTGCCCCTGGCACGGCAGGAACATTCAATATCTGTTCGAGACCGAAATTTGCGAGATGGTTTTGCAGCAACACGGCGCCCATCCCCTTTTCATCGGCCGCTATCAGCGGGAATAACTGACGCTCGGCCGCCGCCGGATCGGAATTCGTCATCGCCGCGACCAGTTGGCGCTCCACGGAGCGAATTGCGGAAAAATAGCTTTCTTTCTCCTCGGCCTGCCGCGAGATCCCGCGCCAATCCTCCTCGGAATTGACCGGCAGCCCCATCTTTTTCATGGTTTCGTAATCTTCCGAAACCAGGCACCCGCCGAAATTTTTGGCCCGGAACTGCTGCAATTGGTTATTACGAATTTCTCCGCCGAGAACTTGCTGTCCCGGCACGTTGTAGTTCTTCCAATCGGCACTCTTGTCCAAAAAGTAATAGAGCACGGCGTTGCGGTCGAATTTATTGAAGCCGAGATCCTTCATCACGACCTTGAGCTTCCGGCAGCTGCTCTCGACGTCCTTATAATTGGCCCAATTCGGCTGAAGATTCGGGCGGTCCGGATGATCCGCCTCGGTGATGTATTTCAGCAAAGTCCCATCCGCCGATGTCCCCTGCATTTTCGACCGCCAAAGCTCTTCGAGGGAAAGATCCCTGGCATCCGGCAATCCGTCCGGATTGATCTTCATCAGGAGCGACGAGCGCAAGGCGCCACGAACCTTGACCTCGCCCAAAACCTTCGCACCGGAACTCAGGAATGCGGCCTGATTGTCCGAAGCCTCACGGATCACGAAGCGGGTATTATTGATGACGCCCCCTTGGTTGTTCAGCGTAATGGCCGCCGGGAGGGAATGTATCTCACGCATGTTTTGGTTGTCTTGGCCATTTTGCTGCGCCTTTTCCGCGGACAGATTCACGTTGTTCAGCATCCAGTCCGAGGCGATCCGGCCCATGAGCGCGACGCCGGCCCCCGCTCCGGTGAGCGCCAGCATGCCGCTCGCCGTGCCGACGTCGTTCGCCAGCTTGGCGAAATCGATGTCGCTGTTCATGCTGTTGACGAAACTGAAATCGATTTGGGTATCTTCGGCCGTATCGAGCCTCATCCAAGGCGTCAGGTAAACTTTTTTGGCGTTAAACGTAAAACGGCATTCGCCGGCCGCCGTTTGGTATACGAGCGCCGGTATCTCCCGGGACAGCTTGAGCGCGTCATTCCTGATCTGAAACAACAGCGCGGCCGAAGCGCCGCCTTTTTTATAGCTTCTGCCGAATTCCTGGCATCTCTCTCCACGGTTTGCATCGCGCGTGAATTGAAATTCGGAAATCAGCTGAACGTAGAAATCGTCGCCTTGTACCGCCGAAAGGCCGGGCAAGGCACGAAGTTCCTGGGGTTCGGTCTCGGGGTAATCGATAGAAACCTCCCGCGTCCCGGCACACCCCGAGAGAATAAACGCCCCCGCGGCGACGAATCGAATCAGGCTGGAACGGAGGAGCGCGAAACGGCGCAGGGCGATCGACCTTCGTTCCGATACGAAGGCCCGTGAAGCGGTCGTTCTTGGCATCTGTATGTGTATTGGCGCGAGCACTGCCGGCTTCGGCTAAAAATCACCGGCCGAAATCCCGGACAATGCCGGCGCTATCGCTAAATGACAGGGGACTGACGGCACGTTCCGATTTGGAAAGATTGCACTTCAGCGGAGAACTATACCGTGTCGCCGCCAGCTTATCCAGCCGGCTGCCGTCGTCGATCGCCCCCGGATGAGGCGCTACGGGCTTTGGTGTCTGACGTCCTTTCCCTTAACCTGAAAAATCACATATTCGGCGAGATTCTGCGCATGGGCGCCGACGCGCTCCAAGGCTTTGACAGCCAACACGGTATTGATGGCGAAACCGATGTTTCGGGAATCTTCCATAATGTACGTCATCAATCGCCTCAAGCTCGCTTCGAATTCGTCCTCGAACGCGCGGTGATGGACGATGATTTCCCTGGCCGCCGCTTCATCGGACCGGTCGAACGCCTTCAAGGCCTTTTCCAGCGCATCGACCGCCATTTGCCCCATGACATGCACATCGCGCAGAAGATGTTCGTTCGGATCGCCGGCATCGTTACCATGGATTTGGAGGGCGATGTTCGCGACCTTCGCCGCTTCGTCGCCGATACGCTCCAAATCGGTAACGCCCTTCGACACCGCCATGATCATCCGAAGATCCCCTCCCAGGGGGCAGCGGCGTGCAATGAGCTCCACGATAGCCGCGTCGGTCTCGACTTCAAGGTGGTCGAGCTCGCTTTCGCATCGCCCGACCTTCCGGGCTAGCGCCATGTCTTTCTCTTCGAGAGCCCGCAATGCGTCTTTGAGCTGGGCAAGCGCCAGCTCGCCCATTTCGACGATGCGGGAATGAAGTCGACTCAGCTCGCCGTCAAAGCGTTTGACGATGTGCCTTTCACTCTGGATAGTAGTCATCGCGCCTTCCGTTTCGATTCATGGCCGGACACCGCTTCCTCAGCCGAAACGTCCGGTGATGTAATCCTCGGTCAACTGATGACGGGGATTGGTGAAAATCTGCGCGGTTTCGCCCACTTCGATCAGCCGGCCGAGGTGGAAGTAAGCGGTTCGCTGCGACACGCGCGCCGCCTGCTGCATGGAGTGCGTTACGATCGCGATCGTGTAGTGCGAGCGAAGCTCGTCGATCAGCTGCTCGATTTTGGCCGTGGCGATCGGATCCAGCGCCGAACACGGCTCGTCCATCAAGATCACCTCGGGGTTGACCGCGATCGCTCTTGCGATACAAAGCCGTTGCTGCTGCCCGCCGGACAAGCTGGTTCCCGGCTGATGCAAGTAATCCTTGACCTCTTCCCAAAGACCGGCACGCCGCAAGGACGTTTCCACCACATCTTCGAGTTCGGCCTTCGTGGAAACCAGACCGTGAATGCGAGGTCCGTAGGCCACATTTTCGAAAATCGACTTCGGAAACGGATTGGGCTTCTGAAAAACCATGCCCACCTGGGCGCGCAACGGCACGACATCGAGCGAACCGTCGTAGATGTCCTGGCCGTCCAATACGATTTGGCCCGTGACCCGGCAGCCGGGGATGGTGTCGTTCATCCTGTTGAGACATCGGATGAAGGTCGATTTACCGCACCCCGAAGGTCCGATGAGCGCAATGACTTCATTGCGGCCTATATCGAGACTAATGTCCTGAATCGCATGCTTCTCGCCGTAATACACGTTTACGTTGCGGCATACGATGCGGGAGTTCGGCGACGTGATTTCGCCGACCGTTTGGGCATATTCCCGGTTGAACGAGGCTTCCGAGATTCTTTCACGGGGTTTCATTCGTGGCGGCTCTCGGTGCGATACCGACGTTTTAAATTCCATAAGTGAATTCATACCTCGACCTATTATCTTTTCGACCGTTCGGCGAAAGCGCGTTGTAACCGATTACCAGCGCCGCTCAAAGCGTTTGCGGACATAAACCGCCAATCCGTTCATGAAAATCAGGAACACCAGCAGAACCATGATTGCCGCCGATGTGCGCTCGACAAAACCGCGCTCCGGACTATCGGCCCAAAGATAGATTTGCACCGGAAGAACCGTCGATGGCTCCATAATGCTTCGAGGGATATCGACAATGAACGCCACCATGCCGATCATGAGGAGCGGCGCGCTTTCGCCCAGCGCGCGAGCCATGCCGATAATGGCTCCCGTCATCATGCCGGGAACGGCAAGCGGCAAGACGTGATGGAACACCGTCTGCATCGGGGAAGCACCCACGCCGAGAGCGGCTTCTCTCACGGAAGGCGGAACGGCCTTCAGAGCGGACCGCGCGGCGATAATGATAACGGGCAGAGTCATCAAGGTCAGCACCAGGCCGCCGACCAATGGCGAAGACCGCGGCAGCCCGAAGAAGTTGATGAATACCGCAAGCCCGAGCAGACCGAATACGATCGACGGAACCGCCGCCAGATTGTTGATATTGACCTCGATGAGATCGGTCCAACGATTGCGCGGCGCGAACTCCTCCAAATAAATCGCGGCGGCCATACCGACCGGGAGCGAGAGGCTGAGGGTTACGAGAAGCGTAAACAAAGACCCCATCACGGCGCCCCATATACCCGCCAGCTCCGGCTCCCGCGAGTCGCCGGAGGTGAAGAAGGCCGTGTTGAACGATTTCTCGATGCGGCCATCGGCCTCGAGCTTGTCGATCCAGGCGATTTGATTATCTTTGATGCGCCGCTCGCCCTCCGCTCCTTTCCGCCCCAACTGGCCCTTGACGAACATATCGACATCGTCGTCGGCGGAAACCCACACGCGCTCGGTTCTGCCAAGAAGTTCCGGCTTTGCCAAAACGAGGTCGCGAAGTTCATAGGAAGCTCCCGCGCTCAACAGGTTGCTAAGCGCCCTCTTTGCCTGGCGCTCCTTCACATCCGGAAACAGGGAACTCAGAGCATTCTTTAAAAGCCGGTCATAATCCGCCCCCATCAGAGCGGACTGGTCGCGCCTTCCCTCCGGATCGATCAAATCCGGGTCGAAATAGACGTCCAGCCCTATGGACGTTTGCTCGAAGGCCGTATACCCCCTGGCGATGATGCTTCCGAATAGAATGACCAGAAAGCACAAGCCTAGAACGATGGACGCAAGCCCATAAAATTGGAAGCGCTTCTCGGCCTGTCGCCGCTTGATCAGGCTGGCGTGGACGATATCGATCGTGCGACGGGAAGATTGCCCCGAAACTTCGCAGATTTCATTCATATTGTTCCCGGTACTTGCGAACGATATGCAGGGCGATGACATTCAACGCCAACGTGACCAAAAACAGCATCAGCCCCAGGGCGAATGCCGCCAAGGTTTTCGGGCTGTCGAACTCCTGATCCCCCACCAGCAGGGTTACGATCTGGGTCGTTACGGTGGTAACGGCCGCCAGAGGATTGGCCGTAAGATTGGCCGTCAAACCCGCCGCCATGACCACGATCATGGTCTCGCCGATGGCTCGGGACACCGCCAGCAAAATGCCGCCTACGATACCCGGCAGGGCGGCGGGTATGATCACCTGCCTGATCGTTTCGGATTGGGTCGCGCCCAACGCGTAAGCGCCGTCGCGGAGTGACTGGGGTACCGCATTGATGAAGTCGTCGGAAAGCGACGACACGAACGGGATGATCATGATGCCCATGACCAGCCCCGCCGCCAGCGCGCTTTCCGACGACACGTCCAGACCGAACCGCGCCCCCAGGTCGCGGACGAACGGGGCGACCACCAGCGCCGCGAAAAAGCCGTAAACGACCGTGGGTATGCCGGCAAGAATCTCGAGAAGCGGCTTGGCCGTGGCGCGAAACCTGTAACCCGCATATTCCGATAAATAAATGGCCGACAGCAAGCCGATCGGGACCGCCACCAGCATGGCGATCAGGGAGATCAACAGGGTACCTACGAATAGAGGCACCGCGCCGAAGGCCCCGGAGGAACCGACTTGATCCTCCCGGATAGCCATCTGCGGGCTCCAGTCCAATCCGAACAGAAATTCGGTAATGGGTACCTTTTGAAAAAAACGGATCGATTCAAAAAGAACCGATAAAACGATGCCGATTGTCGTAAAAATGGCCAGAGTCGAGCAACCGATCAGAAAAATCGTCACCGACTTTTCCACATAGTTGCGGGCTCTATGTTCCTTGCCAATCCTTTGGCGGGCATAGGCCGTTCCGGCGATAGCCACGGAGATCGCCAATACGCTCAGCAAGAGGTTACTTGCATCCTTGAGCTTGAGATAGCGCTGTGCCGCCGCCTCGACCACGGGATCGACCTCCCCTGCGACGGCGCCTCCCGCGACATTTCGAATATCGTTGATCAACAAACCGAGCCGGTCCGATGGCATCGCGACCGATCCGTCCGGGAGCGCCGAAACAACCAGGCGGGTTATGATCGAGTTTTCAAGGGAGATCCACAAAAATAGGGTCAATAACGCCGGGATTCCACACCAAATCGCCGCGTAGTAGCCGTAATAACTGGGTAGCGAGTGAAGATTCCTGACCGCTCCGCCGGCCACTTGCAGAGACCGCCGGCGGCCGATGTGATAAGCGGCCGCGGTCAGCAATACAAGCAGGAAGAGAAGTGTGGATTTCTGCATTCTAAAGCAAGCCCTCGAAAAACAAGCGACCGGGACTGCAGCCCGGTCGCTCAAATATCGCTTCTCGAATGACTCTTGTCACATCGAGTAGTTCTTCAAACTTTTTGCATTCTGTGCAACCTCCTTGCGCTCGCTACCAGGCAAGGGAATCAAGCCCTTGTCAGCCAAATAGCCTTCATCGCCCATGGCCTTGTCGCTGGTGAACTCCGAAACATAGGCTTCGATCCCCGGAATCATGCCGACATGGGCCTTTTTAACATAAAAGAATATCGGCCGGGAAATCGGATATTGTTGAGCCGAAATCGTATCGTAATCCGGAGCGATGCTGTCCACGGAAATGGCCGAGATTTTATCGGCATTTTGATCCAGGAAGCTGAAACCGAAAATACCCAGAGCTTTAGGATTGGCGCTTAATTTCTGAACGATCAGATTATCGTTTTCGCCCGCTTCGATGTAAGCACCGTCCTCTCTGACGGTTTGACAAATGCCCTTGTATTGCGCCTCGTCCTTTTCTTTCCAAGCCTTAATCCATTTGAAGGTCTGGCAGCCGCCTTCCATCGCCAGCTCGGCAAATGCGTCTCGCGTACCGGAGGTCGGGGGCGGCCCCAGAACCTCGATCTTCGTGTTCGGCAAAGCCGGGTTGATCTGGTTCCAGGTTTTGTACGGATTATCCACCAGCTTGTCGCATTCCTGGCAGGACGGATCGGGCACTTTCTTGGCGAGCGCGAGGAATATCTCCCGGCGCGTCAATTCCATCGGCTCCCCGGCCTTGGCATGAGCCAAGACGATGCCGTCATAGCCGATTTTCACTTCCGTAACCTCTTTCACGCCGGCTTTCTGACAAGCGGCCAATTCGGCCTTTTTCATGCGCCGCGAAGCATTGGCGATATCGGGGTATTGCACGCCCACGCCGCTGCAGAAAAGCTTGATGCCGCCGCCGGTTCCCGTCGACTCGATTTTCGGGGTCTTGAACTTTCCGCCCCTGCCGAATTGCTCCGCCACGACCGTCGCAAACGGATAAACGGTCGAAGAACCCACGATACTGATGTAATCGCGGGCTGCCTCGGCGTATGCCTGGGCACCGAACAGCGCCATCGAAATGGCCGCTCCGAATCCTAAGAACTTATTTTTCACTAGCTCCCCCTATTGCGTATTGAACTTGTAACACCGCTCGATCCCTAAGTTATGCCTCACAACACATTATTTTTAACAAAGAATTGTTACCGTAATATTTCATTCCGCAACAGGGACGAAGGCTGTTTATACCTGCTTAAATCTTATCCGGACGCGGCGCGATCTCGGGCGAATAAAGCCGGAAAACTATGGATTCGAGGTCGCCAGATCTTTCGCCAATTTAACCCTGTCTTCTATGGACGCCGGTATCTCCGGCAGACGCTCGATCTGGCGCAGGCGGGGAAGAATGCCGATTTTATTGGCGAGCTGGATGCTCAAGCCCGGTCTGGCGTTAATCTCCAGCACCAACGGACCGAAGTCCTTATCCAAAACGATGTCGACACCGATAAACCCCAGTCCGACCAAATCGTGACAGCGCGCCGTCAGCGCAAGAATTTCGCTCCAGTACGGGATTTCCAGCCCGGCCAGCTTCCCTCCCGTATCCGGGTGCTGATCGACGGGGATGTCGCGCCAGACACCCGAAAACGTTCGCCCATTCGCCAAATCGATTCCGACCCCGATCGCCCCCTGGTGTAGATTCGCTTTGCCGTCGGACAAGCGCGTCGGCAGCCGCATCATTGCCAGCACCGGCATCCCCCGGAATACGACCGTTCGAATGTCCGGAACGCCCTGATAGCTGATCGGCTCGAACATCGGATCGAACTTGACTCGATATTCGATCAGCGCCGAGTCGGGCAGCCCCCCCAGACTGTACATGCCGCTCAAGATGTTGGAAATGTGATGCCCCACTTCATCGTCGCTGGCCAAGACGCCATTTGCCTTTCGGTGGCGGCCATTCTGACGGCCGACGACGATCAGGATTCCCTCGCCGCCGCTGCCGTGAGCCGGTTTGACGACGAAATCCTCATACGGATGGAGCATTTCCCCTAACTTTTCGATCTGGTGTTCGATCTCGACGATTCCGTACAACTTCGGAACGGCAATGCCGGCGCTCAAGGCCAGCGCCTTGGTCTTGGACTTGTCGTCGACCAAGGGAAAGTTTCGGCGGGGATTGTACGGGAGGATGAAATCGGCGTTGCGCTCGTTCATTCCCATGATTCCGAGGCTGCGCAGCCGCTCCCAGGGAAACCGGATCTTCCAGAATCCCATAGGCTACCGCTTCAGCGCCGCCCTGAAGCGCCATAGCTCGGTCAGGCGGTAGCCGGTATAACGCCCCAGCAGCAGGGTCGTGGCCAGCACGGCCAATAAGAGCTCGGGAAATACGAACACGATGTGACCGAGCATTTTACTGCTCATGATGAGGTAGGCGAGCGAAGCGACCAGCAGGCTTCCCAAACCTTGCTTCAAAGCTTCCGCGGGCCCGGATTCTTCCCAAACCAGGGACATTCGCTCAATCGTCATGGCCAATATCACCATGGGGAACAAGGCGATCGAAAGACCGCGGTCTATGCCTAATTTGTGGCTCAGCAGACTGACCGCCGCCATCAGCAAAATGACGATGATCAGCACCGAAGCCAGCCGCGGAACCAGGAGAAGCTTCAGGTACTCCAGATAGAAGCGGATAAGAAGCCCCGACGCCACGAGCACGCAAAAAAGCATCACGCCCCACAGCAGTCCGGTCTCCCGGAACGCCAATGCAATCAGAACGGGCATAAAGGTGCCGAACGTTTTGATGCCGATGACATTGCGCAAAAACACGATAAAAAAGGCGCCTACCGGCACCAAAAGCAGCACACGATAGACGTTCTGGGTTTGTACCGGAAGGCTGAACAGTGAAAACTCCATGATGCGCGATCCCATCTGCCGCGCCCGCTGTTCGGCTACCAGCGTCATGTCTTGAGTATGTTTTCTCACCGAATATTCGACTTTGGCATGCTTGCCGCCCGTCACTTCCAGCACCGGGGAATCGCCCGAATGCCAAACGATAGCCTCCTTGGGAAACCCGGCCTCACCGGTTTCCGGACCGAACGGCAGCCACCCGGAGCCGTCGAAAATCTCCAGCCAAGGCGTCAGGGCGCCGTGGCTTATGCCGTCCCTAAGAATCAAAACGTGCGTCATTCGTGCCGGAATATTCGCCGCAGCCAGCAAATTCACGACGCGGCGAACCCAATCCTCGGAGGATTGAATATCCTGTCTGAGCAAAACGACGTTGGGATCGGGAGTCGGCGCATTAAGACGCAGAAGCAACTCCCGGGCGAAAGTCGCGGCATCGGCCGATTTGCTGCGCACCTCCTCCAGCAAGGCGCCCACGGCCGAATGCATCAACTCCGGAAACTCGGGCACCTGCACGCCGGGCATGGCAAACGTTGCCGAAGGCACTGCGGCCATTGGATCTCGAGCCAAGTTAAGACGGTAATAAAGTACCTGATAGCCCTTTACCCGGCGCACAGCCCACTCCGCGAAACGGTGCAGGCCGTCATCTTCGGTCGTAAGTCCATAGTTGCTGGACACGAAGTTTTCGTCGACAACGGTATAACCGGCAGGCGCACGGGGAATGACGAAGTGAACTTTTACCGGCGCATCCTTTTTCGCCTTGAACTCGATGCGCGCCTCCACGGTCCATACCTCCGCCTGCTCCGTGGGCAGCAAAGGCAGCCCGAGCCGGGTCACCTTGTACCAGCAAAGCGAAACGCCGATGGTCACCAGGACCAACGCCAGTATCTTAACGTGCAGGTTCCGCAAGAATTGCTCCCACGTTAAAGGTAATGGCCGAACCGCACGGCCTATTCGTTCTTCTTTCGTCCGGCAGCGTTAGCCACGCAAGGGTCGCTGTCCGCCTTATACAAAAAGGTGTCCGCCGAGTCGACCAGGGCCACGTCCTTGAGAAAACTTCGGCCTAACAGTAACGGATAATTGAAATTGCTCCGATCGACCAGCGTAAACTCGGTTTCATAATCCCTGCCGTTCTTGCACAGCACCAGATTCACGACGTCGCGTTTTGTCGCGCGCGACTGGCGTTCCTTGATAAAAACCGTTCGCACCAGGGGACGCTCTACCGACACGGATTTATTGTCGTCGGTTCCGGCCAGCGTGAACCGCACCCATTCCTGGCCGTTTTTCGTAAAGTGCTCGATGCTGCCCGCATGCAAGGACGACGTTTTAGCGCCGGTATCCAGTTTTGCTGTCATGCGGATATTCCAAGGCTTGAGAAACACGGATTCCAACCATCCCATGATGGCTTTTTCCCGCGTCGCCGGCGGCGCTTCAGCACCGTGAATGCCGGTAGAGAGCGTTAATAGAAAGATCAAGGCACCGATTCGCATCACGACACAAAGCAGTGGAGCCCGCTGGCGGCAGCGGGAATCGACAAGGGATGGAACACGATTAAAGGCATGAATCCGGTGGCGCCCGACAGCTGCCTGCTGCGTAAAACGGCACGACCGCAGAGTTTCGTCACCTTCGCCATGGGAGAGAGACTTGCCGAAGACGCGCGCTTCGGCAAGTGCAAAAAATGAAACCGTTACTTCGGTCCAGGACCGTCGCTTGGCGAAATTAGTCCTGAACGATCGTCAGGCCCTTTTTCTGGCTGGCATAAAAAGCCGAAATGTCTTTCATGTCCTCCTCGGACAACCCTTCGGCGATGCCGTTCATGATCGGGTTTTTCCGGGCTCCGGACTTATAATCCTGCAAGGCTTTGATGAGATAGCTCTCATGTTGTCCGGCAAGCCGCGGGAAGTTCCCGTCGGTCGTATTGCCGTCCTCCCCATGGCATCCCCCGCAGCTTTCCGCTTTTCCCTGACCGACCGCCGCATTGCCGGTGACGGGCAAGTTGACGTTTATGGAACGGAATCTCGATACATAAGCCGCGATATCCTCGATATCCCGATCGCTCATGTTCGCCGCATTGCCGAGCATGCTTCCGTGCTTGCGCTGGCCGGAGCGGTAGGCCTTAAGAGCCGAGGCCACATAATCGGCGTGCTGTCCCCCGATGCGCGGCACGTGATAAGTGGGATAGGCATTCGTATAACCGACCACGCCATGGCAGCCCTCGCAGGTGTAGAACTTCGTTTTTCCTGCTTCGGGATCTCCGCCCGCATTGACGCCAGGGACGATTAATGTGCCAACCAAACCAGCCGCCACCAAGCCCCACGATCTATTTGTTTTCATTCAATATGCTCCAAAAATCCACGGACTAATCAAACTAGCGAAACAGATTCCGAGACGGATCGCCCCCCGCCTAGATAACAAAAACCCGGATTGATCCGGGCAGCGCATCGATAGGGACAAATCCCAAAATTGAACGAATTATATTACTGATTAGGCGCCGTTTGACAATTGCTCGATACAAAACGGCGAGCCGATTCCGAGATCGGCCGCCGTTTTGAATTCGGTCTACATGCTTAGCGCCTGCTTCAAGGCCTCTTCTACGTCACCCGCATCGATGGTTGCCGCGGCTTCGGCTTCCTCGCCCTCCGCCAGCTTGGCCCGGCGTTTGCGATCCAGATGGTAAGCCAACCCCGTACCGGCAGGGATCAAGCGACCGACGATGACGTTTTCCTTCAACCCGAGCAGCTTGTCGCTCAAACCGCGGATGGCGGCTTCCGTCAGAACGCGGGTGGTTTCCTGGAAAGAGGCCGCGGAAATAAACGATTCCGTGGACAACGAGGCTTTCGTGATACCCAGGAGGACCGGCTCGTAGCACGCCGGAATCTTGCCTTCGGCCTCGGCCCTGTCGTTCTCTTCGAGCACGCGCGCCCGGTCGGCCTGTTCCCCCTTGAGAAAAATGGTATCGCCCGGATCCGTGATCTCGACTTTCCGCAACATCTGGCGAATGATCACTTCGATGTGCTTGTCGTTGATCTTCACGCCCTGCAACCGGTAGACGTCCTGAATTTCCTTCACCAGGTAAGACGCCAGCTCGGCGACTCCGCGAAGCCGCAAAATGTCGTGCGGCGTCAGATCGCCTTCGGCAATCGTTTCGCCCTGCTCCACGTGCTCGCCCTCGAATACCGTGATGTGACGCCATTTCGGGATGAGCACTTCATGCTGATGACCGTGCGTATCCGTGATGATGATACGGCGCTTGCCTTTGGTCTCCTTGCCGAAGCTGACGGTACCGGTCGCTTCCGCCAGAATGGCGGGATCCTTGGTTTTACGCGCTTCGAAAAGATCGGCAACCCGGGGCAAACCGCCGGTGATGTCGCGGGTCTTGCTCGACTCTTGGGGAATTCTCGCCAAGACATCGCCAACCTGCACCAAATCGCCATCGCGAATGCCGATGATGGCGCCGGCCGGCAGGAAGTATTGAGCGGCGATTTCCGTCGAGGGAATTCGAATGTCGTTCCCCTGCTCATCGACCAGCTTGACCATGGGCCGCAAATCCTTGCCGGCGCCGCCTCTCTGTTTGGGATCGATGACGACCATGGAGCTCAAGCCCGTCACTTCGTCCGATTGTTCGCGAACGGTGACGCCTTCGATGAAATCGACCAGCTTGGCGTAACCCTTCACTTCGGTAACGACCGGATGGGTATGCGGGTCCCAGTTCACCACGACCTGGCCGGCCCTGACCGGACTGCCCTCCCGCACCGACAAAACGGCGCCATAAGGGATCTTGTAGCGCTCGCGTTCGCGGCCGTGCTCGTCGATCACGCTGACTTCGCCCGAGCGCGAGACGGCGACCAGATTGCTGTCCTTATTGACGACCGTCTTAAGGTTAGTGAGCTTGATCGAACCCGCAGATTTCACTTCCACGTTGCTGATGGCCGCCGACCGGGATGCCGCACCGCCGATGTGGAAGGTGCGCATGGTCAGCTGGGTGCCGGGCTCGCCGATCGACTGGGCGGCAATAACCCCGATAGCCTCGCCGATGTTGACCTTGTGGCCACGCCCAAGGTCGCGTCCGTAACAGGTCGCGCAAACGCCGTAACGGGTCCTGCAGCTGATGACCGATCGTACGCGAACGTTGTCGACGCTGTGCGCCTCCAGCAGGGCCACGGCGTGTTCGTCCAGAATCGAGCCGGCCGTCAAGAGCAGTTCCTCGGTGGACGGATCCCTGACGTCCTCGGCCAATGCCCGTCCGAGCACCCGCTCGGCCAAGGGCTCGACCACGTCGCCGCCTTCGATCAAGGGAGCCATGAGCAAACCGTCATTGGTGCCGCAATCGTCTTCGGTGATGACCAAATCCTGGGCCACGTCCACGAGCCGGCGCGTGAGATACCCCGAGTTCGCGGTCTTGAGGGCGGTGTCGGCGAGGCCCTTGCGGGCGCCGTGAGTCGAGATGAAGTACTGGAGAACGTCCAATCCTTCCCGGAAGTTGGCGGTAATCGGGGTCTCGATGATCGATCCGTCCGGCTTCGCCATGAGGCCGCGCATGCCGGACAGCTGGCGGATCTGCGCGGCGGAGCCGCGAGCACCGGAATCGGCCATCATGAAGATCGAGTTGAAGGACTTCTGCTCTGCGGTTTGGCCATCGGGCATCTCGACTTTTTCCGTGCCCAGCCCTTCCATCATGACCTTGGCGACCTGGTCGTTCGCATGCGACCAGATATCGACGACTTTGTTGTAGCGTTCGCCGTCGGTCACCAAACCCGAAGCATACTGATTCTGGATTTCCTTAACTTCCAGCTCCGCGGCCCGGATAATTTCTTCCTTCCGGGTCGGGATAGCCATATCGTCGACGCCGAAAGACATGCCGGCCCGCGTTGCGTGAGAAAAGCCGAGATACATCAGCTGATCGGCAAATACGACCGTGGCTTTGATTCCCAGAGTGCGATAGCAGTAGTTGATTAGCTTGGATATCGCCTTTTTGGTCATATCCTGGTTGATCATCTCGAACGGGATTCCCTCCGGCACGATGGTCCAGATCAGCGCCCGCCCCACGATGGTTTCGACCCGTTTAAACGCGGTCGTCCTTTCGCCGCTCTCCCCGACGATGGTTTCATGGATGCGAACGTGCACGCGCGCGTGGAGATCGACGGCCTTGGTCTGGAACGCCCGCTGGACTTCGGCCACGTCCGCGAAGAACATGCCGGTTCCTTTGGCGTCGATTCTCTCGCGGCTCATGTAATAGAGCCCCAACACCACGTCCTGCGTCGGATTGATGATCGGCTCGCCGTTGGCCGGCGACAGAATGTTATTGGTCGCCATCATCAGCGTGCGGGCTTCCAACTGTGCCTCCAGAGAAAGCGGAACGTGGACCGCCATCTGGTCGCCGTCGAAGTCGGCGTTGAACGCGGTGCAGACCAGGGGATGCAACTGGATCGCCTTGCCTTCGATCAGGGTCGGTTCGAACGCCTGGATACCGAGCCGGTGCAGAGTGGGCGCACGGTTCAGCAACACCGGATGCTCGCGGATGACCTCGTCGAGAATATCCCAGACTTCCGCGCTTTCCTTTTCCACCATCTTCTTGGCGGCCTTGATCGTGGTCGCAAGTCCGCGGAACTGAAGCTTGCTGAAGATGAACGGCTTGAACAGTTCGAGGGCCATCTTCTTCGGCAAGCCGCACTGGTGCAGCCTCAAGGTCGGACCGACGACGATCACGGAACGGCCGGAATAATCCACGCGCTTTCCGAGCAGGTTTTGCCGGAATCGGCCCTGCTTGCCCTTGATCATATCGGCCAGCGACTTCAGCGGCCGCTTGTTCGAGCCGGTGATGGCGCGCCCGCGCCGGCCATTGTCGAGCAGGGCGTCGACCGCTTCCTGCAGCATGCGTTTTTCGTTGCGCACGATGATGTCCGGCGCATTGAGATCCAAGAGCCGCTTCAGGCGATTGTTGCGGTTGATCACGCGGCGGTACAGATCGTTCAAGTCCGAGGTGGCGAAACGGCCGCCATCGAGCGGAACCAGGGGACGCAACTCGGGCGGCAAGACCGGCAGAACCGTCAGAATCATCCACTCGGGGCGATTGTTGGACGAAATCAGCGACTCGATCGCCTTGAGACGCTTGGTGTGCTTCTTGATTTTCGTTTCCGAGTTGGTCGAATCGATCTCTTCCCGCAGCGTGGCAACTTCCGTGTTGAGATCCATGGTCTTCAGCATCTCGTAGATCGCTTCGGCGCCCATCTTCGCGACGAATTCATCGCCGTGCTGCTGCGTCGCCTGCTGATATTCCTCTTCGGTCAACAGCTGGCCGCGAGTGAGCGGGGTCATGCCGTGATCGATGACGACATAGGATTCGAAATAGAGCACCCGCTCGATCTCGCGCAAGGTCATGTCGAGCAGCAACGCGATTCGAGACGGCAATGACTTCAGGAACCAGATATGCGCGACGGGACTGGCCAGTTCGATATGACCCATGCGCTCCCGCCGGACCTTGGACAACGTGACCTCGACGCCGCATTTTTCGCAGATGACGCCGCGGTGTTTCAGGCGTTTGTATTTGCCGCAAAGGCACTCGTAGTCGCTGACCGGACCGAAAATCTTCGCGCAGAACAAGCCGTCGCGCTCCGGCTTGAAGGTACGGTAATTGATCGTTTCGGGCTTCTTCACTTCTCCGTAAGACCAGGACCGAATCATATCGGGCGAAGCAAGACTGATGCGAATGCTGTCGAATTCTTCCGCTTGGTTTTGACGCTTTAAGAAGTTAATGAGATCTTTCACAGACGTTCTCCTAAATTCGGTTCTGCCGATATCCGGACCTTCGAGCGGTCCGGATCGTGCGTCTAGCGTATTAGTCCTGTTCCAACTCGATGTTGATACCCAAGGAACGAATCTCTTTGATCAACACGTTGAACGATTCGGGCATCGCCGCCTCCATGCGATGGTCGCCGTCGACGATGTTTTTGTAAATCTTGGTGCGACCGGTTACGTCGTCCGATTTGACCGTAAGCATTTCCTGAAGCGTATAGGCGGCGCCATAAGCTTCCAGCGCCCAGACTTCCATTTCCCCGAAGCGCTGACCGCCGAACTGGGCCTTGCCGCCCAACGGCTGTTGCGTAACGAGGCTGTACGGGCCGGTGGAGCGGGCGTGCATCTTATCGTCGACCAAGTGGTTGAGCTTCAGCATGTACATGTAGCCGACGGTGACGGGCCGGTCGAAAATTTCGCCGGTGCGGCCGTCCGTCAGCCGGGTTTGCCCGCTCTCGGGCAGATCCGCCAAGCGCAGCATGGTTTTAATATCGTCCTCGGTGGCGCCGTCGAAAACCGGCGTGGCCATGGGGACCCCGCCCCGGAGATTGCCGGCGAGTTCGAGAACCTCGTTATCCGATAGCAGATCCAAGTCCTCTTTCTTGCCGCTGCTGTCGTAAACCTCCTTCAAGAACTGGCGGACCTTCTCGATCTTGGCCTTGGCTTCCAACATCTTGCCGATCTTCAGCCCCAACCCCTTGGCGGCCCAGCCGAGGTGAGTTTCCAATACCTGACCGACATTCATGCGCGACGGTACGCCGAGCGGATTGAGCACGATATCGACCGGAGTTCCGTCCGCGAGATAGGGCATGTCCTCGACCGGAACGATCTGGGAGATAACACCCTTGTTACCGTGCCGTCCCGCCATCTTGTCACCCGGCTGGATGCGGCGCTTGACGGCCAGGTAGACCTTGACCATCTTCAAGACGCCGGGCGGCAAATCGTCGCCCATCGCGATCTTTTTCTTTTTCTCCTCCAGCCGCTTGTTCATCTCCTCGCGTTGCAGAGCGATTTGCTCGGCAATGGCTTCGAGCTGAACGTTGAGATCTTCGTCCTGCAGGCGAATTTCCAGCCACTGAGCCTGCTTCAACCCGTCGAGGTAATCGCGGGTAATCACATCGCTCGAACGCAGCCTGTTCGGACCCGACTCGGCCGGCTTGCCCACCAGCATGTGTTCGACACGCTGGTAAAAGTCCTTCTCGATGATCCGAAGCTGGTCGTTCAGGTCTTTTTTGACCCGCTCGATTTCCGCCTGCTCGATCTGCTTCGCCCTATCGTCCTTCTTGACGCCGTCGCGAGTGAACACCTGGACGTCGATCACGGTGCCGTCCATGCCGGAAGGCACCCGCAGGGACGTATCTTTCACGTCCGACGCCTTTTCGCCGAAAATGGCCCGGAGCAGCTTTTCTTCCGGGGTAAGCTGGGTTTCGCCTTTCGGCGTGACCTTGCCCACTAGGATGTCGCCCGCCTTTACCTCGGCGCCGATGTAGACGATTCCGGACTCGTCCAGCTTGGCCAGCGCCGCTTCGCCAACGTTGGGTATATCGGCGGTGATTTCTTCCGGACCCAGCTTGGTGTCCCGAGCGACGCAAGTTTTTTCCTCGATGTGGATAGTGGTGAAGCGATCGTCCTGCACCACCCGCTCCGAGATCAGGATAGAGTCCTCGAAGTTGCATCCGTTCCAGGGCATGAATGCGACCAGAAGATTCTGCCCCAATGCCAATTCGCCCATATCGGTGGACGGCCCATCCGCGAGAATGTCGCCTCTCGCCACGCTGTCGCCCAGTTTTACCAGGGGCTTTTGATTGATACAGGTGTTCTGGTTCGACCGCGTGTACTTGGTCAGATTGTAGATATCGACACCCGGTACTCCGGCTTCGGTTTCGTCGTCGTTCACGCGTACGACGATACGTCCGGCATCCACGAATTCGATCGTCCCGCCGCGTTTGGCGATGACCGTTACGCCCGAATCTCTCGCCACGATGCGCTCCATGCCGGTGCCGACCAAGGGCTTTTCGGTCCGGAGCGTCGGCACGGCCTGACGCTGCATATTGGATCCCATCAACGCACGGTTGGCGTCGTCGTGCTCCAGGAACGGAATTAGCGATGCGGCGACCGATACGATCTGGCGCGACGACACGTCCATGTAATTGATCTGATCGGCCGACGCGAGGGTGAACTCGTCTTTGTGCCGACAGGAAACCAGGTCGTCGATCAGCCTGCCGTTTTCATCCACCTTGGCGCTGGCTTGGGCGATGAAATACTTGCCTTCTTCGATCGCGGAAAGATACTCGATCTCGTCGGTCACAACGCTGTCGACCACCTTGCGGTACGGCGTTTCGAGAAATCCGTATTCGTTGGTGCGGGCATAAACCGCCAATGAATTGATGAGACCGATGTTGGGTCCTTCCGGCGTTTCAATGGGACACACGCGCCCATAGTGGGTCGTATGGACGTCGCGCACCTCGAAGCCGGCGCGCTCCCTTGCGAGACCGCCCGGCCCCAGGGCCGAAACGCGGCGCTTGTGGGTCACCTCGGATAAGGGGTTATTCTGATCCATGAATTGGGATAATTGGCTGGACCCGAAGAACTCTTTGATCGATGCCGCGACCGGCTTGGCATTGATGATTTCCTGCGGCATCAGGTTCTCGGCGTCGGCCAGGGACAAACGTTCCTTGACGGCGCGCTCCACCCGGACCAGTCCCAGCCGGAACTGATTCTCCACCATTTCGCCGACCGAGCGAACGCGGCGGTTTCCCAGATGGTCGATGTCGTCGACCGTGCCGATGCCGTTGCGAATATTGATGAGTTCCTTGAGGACATCGATGATGTCTTCCTTGGTCAGCACGCCCGGTCCGGTAATCTCCGACCGGCCAAGCCTCCGATTGAACTTCATGCGACCGACCGCCGACAGATCGTAGCGATCCGGCGAGAAGAAAAGATTGTCGAACAGCGTCTGCGCAGCCTCTCTAGCCGGCGGCTCGCCCGGCCGCATCATCCGGTAAATTTCGACGAGCGCATCGAGCTGGGTCTCGGTGGTGTCGATCCGCATCGCGTTAGCCATGTACGGCCCGCGGTCGAGATCGTTGATATACAGCGTATCGATGGTCTCGATGCCGGCCGCGATGATGCGGCCCAACAGATCCTCGGTGATCTCGTCGTTCACCTTGGCTATCAGCTCGCCCGTGCTCGGAACGATCACGTTGTGAGCGAGAATTTTGCCATAGAGGTAATCTCTAGGCACCTCCAACTGCTTCAGCCCCGCCTTATCCATTTGCCGGATATGCCGAGCGGTGATCCGGTGCCCCTTCTCGACAATCATCTGGCCATCGACTTTGATATCGAAACTCGCGATGTCGCCGCGCAAGCGCTCGGGGATCAGGTCGAGCAGAATGCCCTGCCCCGTGAACGAAAAGCGATTGGTCTCGAAGAACAGCTTGATGATCTGCTCGTTATCGTACCCCAGTGCCCGCAAAAGAACCGTGGCGGGCAATTTTCTCCGGCGGTCGATTCGCACATACACGCAGTCCTTGTGGTCGAATTCGAAATCCAGCCAGGAACCGCGGTAAGGGATAATCCGCGCATTGAACAGGAGTTTTCCGGATGAATGCGTTTTACCGCGATCGTGATCGAAGAACACACCCGGCGAGCGGTGCAATTGCGAAACGATAACGCGCTCGGTCCCATTGACCACGAAGGTGCCCGTATCGGTCATGAGCGGGATTTCGCCCATGTAGATTTCCTGCTCTTTGATATCCTTGACCACTTTGGCGCTGGCGGGCGCTTCGCGGTCGTAGATCACCAGACGCACCAGCACGCGCAACGGAGCCGCGTAATTGGCGCCGCGCTGCTGACATTCTTTGACATCGAACGTAGGCTCCCCCAGGGAGTAATTGACGTATTCGAGAACGGCGTGCCCGGTATGGCTCTCGATCGGAAAAACCGACCTTAACGCCGCATGCAGCCCTTCGTCGATGCGCTTACTGGGAGGAACATCGGCCTGGAGAAACCTCTTGTATGAATCAACCTGGGTTGCTAAAAGATAAGGGACTTCAAGTACGTCACGACGCTTGCCAAAACTGTTACGGATGCGTTTTTTTTCGGTGAAAGAGTAGGCCATAGTGGTTCCTTACCTTAAATGTTCAAACGAAATTACCACGATGTCTAAAGGGGATCAGAAGACTCGGATGACCACTTGCGGATTAGAATTAGACATAGGACAGTAGAAGTAATTCGGCCGGAGACTGGATTGTACGCCTCAACGGCTCACCGGAAAGGCGAGCCACACATTTACGAAAGATCGTCGCAAGCGCCGAAAGGCCGGCAGCCATAAGCTGCCAGCCTTTACGAAAGTCGACTCAGGTCAGACGGAACAACAATTATTTAATGTCAACCGCAGCGCCGGCTTCAACCAGTTGCTTCTTGATGTCTTCAGCCTCCTGCTTGCTGACCGCTTCCTTGACCGTAGACGGAACGCCTTCGACCAAGTCCTTGGCCTCTTTCAGGCCCAGGCCGGTGATACTGCGAATCACTTTGATCACATTCACCTTGTTGTCGCCGAAACCGGTCATAACCACATCGAACTCGGTCTTTTCTTCGACTGCCGGCGCCGCTGCCGCCGCCGGTGCTGCCACCGCCACTGCCGCTGCCGCGGAAACGCCGAACTTCTCTTCCATGGCGGAGATCAAATCCACCACTTCCATTACCGTCATATTGGCAATGGTTTCCAAAATATCTTCTTTAGATACAGCCATCGAAATACTCCAAAATAAACCTGATAATCTCGCTTATGCCGCCTGCTTTTGATCGCGCACCGCAGCCACCGTCCGAACCAGCTTCGCATGCGGCTCCGCCAAGGTTCTGACGAACTTCTCGATCGGCGCCTTCATCACGCCCATCAATATGGCCAGAGCTTGCTCTTTGTTCGGCAGTTTGGACAACCGCTCAATTTCCGAAGCGCCGTAAAGCTTCCCGCCCACAGCCACCAGCTTCACGGCCAGTTTTTCGTGCTGCTTGGAAAAGTCGTAAACGACGCGCGCCGCAGAACCCGGATCCTCGATGGAAAACGCCAGGATCAGCGGCCCGACCAATCCGTCCTGCATGCACGCAAACTCAGTGCCTTCCACGGCCCTGCGGGCCAGGGTATTTTTAATAACCCTTAGATAGACGCCGGATTCGCGTGCAACCTTACGAAGATTGGTCAGCTCAGAAACGGTTAACCCGCGATACTCCGCAGCTACTGCGGAATGTGCTTTAGCGGCAACAGCAGCGACTTCTGCGACGACGGCTTTCTTGTCATCCAGTCTTAGCGCCACCTTTTACCTCCAATAGTAGTCTGAACAGTTGGGAACCATTCAGAGCCCAAAAACATCCCGAGCCGGGATGCCCCAAAAACGGCTCCTTTCACCGATCACGGATTAAGTACACCGTCTGCGCAGGCTTTATCGATTAAGCGCTTAGGGCGCACCTGCGGTCTTTGACGGTTACCGGCGGTGCCGGCAACCCAAAGTCTGTCTTAACTTATGCCGCCAGACTGCCATGATCGACCTGCAGCCCAGGCCCCATGGTGGAAGATACTGTAATTTTCTTAAGATACACTCCCTTTGACGTGGAAGGTTTGGCTTTCTTGAGGTCGGCCAGAAGCGCCTCGAGGTTCTCCTTCAAGGCGGAGCCCTCAAAGCTTATTTTACCGATGGTGCAATGAATGATGCCCTTCTTGTCGGTTCTGTAACGAACCTGACCCGCCTTGGCATTCTTAACGGCCGTTGCGACGTCCGGGGTTACCGTACCGACCTTGGGGTTCGGCATCAATCCGCGTGGGCCAAGAATTTGACCCAACTGCCCAACCACCCGCATCGCGTCGGGCGACGCAATGACAACGTCGAAATTAAGCTCTCCCGCCTTAACTTGAGCGGCGAGATCGTCCATGCCGACGATATCCGCTCCAGCCTCCTTCGCCGCCTCAGCATTCGCTCCTTGCGCAAACACGGCAACGCGGACGGATTTTCCGGTGCCGTGGGGCAACACGGTGGCACCGCGCACCGCCTGATCGGACTTTCTCGGATCAACGCCAAGATTTACGCTGACATCGACCGACTCAACGAACTTGACCGTCGAGAGCTCCTTCAAAACGGCAAAAGCCTCATCGATGGCATATATCTTTCCCGGCTGAAGCTTCTCTTTAATCGCCTTAGCGCGCTTGCTTAACCCGGCCATTACACACCCTCCACATTCAGACCCATGCTACGCGCGCTACCCGCAATGGTTCGAATCGCCGCATCCATGTCTGCCGCAGTCAAGTCGGGCAATTTCAGCGCCGCAATCTCCGCCAACTGGTCGCGAGAAACCGTCCCCACCTTGTTCGTGTTCGGGTTGCTGCTGCCCTTGGCTAGACCGATTGCCTTTTTCAGCAAAACCGACGCCGGAGGCGTCTTGGTTATGAACGTAAAACTGCGATCGCTATATACCGTAATAACAACCGGCAGAGGCAATCCCTTTTCCACACCTTGCGTGTGAGCATTGAACGCTTTGCAGAACTCCATGATATTCACGCCGCGCTGACCTAGCGCTGGCCCGACGGGCGGACTGGGGTTGGCCTCTCCGGCCTTAACCTGAAGCTTAATGTATGCCGTAATTTTCTTTGCCATGACTTACTCCTGATGGGTGATAACGCTTTAACGCTCCCCGCACCCGCGACGCTTTCACTTGCCGCGGGGATAATGAAAAATAGGACTATGCTTTTTCGACTTGACCGAAATCAAGCTCGACTGGCGTTGAACGCCCGAAAATCAAAACCGACACGCGCAACTTGTTCTTCTCGTAATTGACTTCTTCCACCACGCCATTGAAGTCCTTAAAAGGCCCCTCAACGACTCGGACAACTTCACCGACCTCGAAAAGAACTTTTGGCTTTGGCTTGGTCGCACCCTCTTCGACCCTGCTTAAGATTGCTTCGGCTTCCCTATCCGAAATCGGCGCCGGCCGATCCGAGGTTCCACCAATAAAGCCGAGCACGCGCGGAACTTCTTTAACGAGATGCCAGGTTTCATCGTTCAACTCCATCTGAACCAGAACGTATCCGGGAAAGAACTTGCGCTCGCTTTTCCTTTGCTGCCCCATGCGCATCTCAACGACTTCCTCCGTGGGAACAAGAATCTTCCCGAAAAAGTGCTCCAGACCCGACCGCTTGATTCGCTCCTCCAAAGAGCGCTTTACCTGATTCTCGAAGTTGGAGTACGCATGCACCACGTACCAACGCAATGCCATGCTACGCCCCCTGCCCGGTCAACTGGCTAATCACCCAGAACAGAAACATGTCGAGCAACCACAGCATCAAACCGACAAGAAAAACCAAGGCCACGACAATCAAGGTCGCCTGCACGGTTTCCTGACGCGTCGGCCACACCACCTTCCTGACCTCGACCCTCGCCTCTTTCACAAAGCCCCAGAAGCTTTTTCCAAGCGAAGTCGTTAAGATCGTTGCGACGGAAGCGATCGACAAGCCAACAACACCAAGCACCCGGTACAGCAATAACTGCTGGGAGAAGTAGTAGAAACCGACCACTCCAGCAATCAATAAACCGATTGCGAGCACGAGCTTCGCCGTATCGATGACCGAGGAACCTGACTCTGCTCGAGCAGCCATGAACATCCCAACCAGAATTGAAAGCGATTATTCTACAACAGAGTGGCAGGCCAGGAGGGACTCGAACCCCCAACCTGCGGTTTTGGAGACCGCTGCTCTGCCAATTGAGCTACTGACCTATATACCCTGCCGACTGGAGAAGCGCCCCGCGTCTAGCGCGCGGGGACCGAGACTTCTCTATTCCAACACCTTGGACACGACACCGGCCCCGACGGTCCGGCCGCCTTCGCGCACCGCGAAGCGTAGCCCTTCCTCCATCGCGATCGGCGCGATCAATTTCACCGTGATCTTGACGTTATCCCCCGGCATCACCATCTCCACCCCTTCCGGCAACTCCACCGCACCGGTCACGTCGGTGGTCCGGAAGTAGAACTGCGGCC